>OJRW01000008.1_pt1 | contig 205365 bp, 178 predicted proteins | sample 1599231 | NCBI WGS metagenome assembly OJRW01 (sample SAMN04168656, study PRJEB22393) | human gut metagenome | biome: human gut microbiome; feature: stool | host: Homo sapiens | collected 2014-03-17
CCCCACTGCTGCCTCCCGTAGGAGTCTGGGCCGTGTCTCAGTCCCAATGTGGCCGGTCACCCTCTCAGGTCGGCTACTGATCGTTGCCTTGGTAGGCCGTTACCCTGCCAACAAGCTAATCAGACGCGGGTCCATCTCACACCACCGGAGTTTTTCACACTGTACCATGCGGTACTGTGCGCTTATGCGGTATTATCAGCCGTTTCCAACTGCTATCCCCCTGTGTGAGGCAGGTTACCCACGCGTTACTCACCCGTCCGCCACTCAGTCATAAGCAACTTCAATCCGAAGAAATCTGTCGCAAATGCTTCGTTCGACTTGCATGTGTTAAGCACGCCGCCAGCGTTCATCCTGAGCCAGGATCAAACTCTCATAAAAAGTGTTTGTCCGCCAGTTTTGAACAAACTAGCTTCAATAGTTTAGTTTCCGTTAAAACTTACTGCTTTAAAGGACGACATTCCGTAATTGCTTACTTCCTGTCAGTTCGTAAATTGAAAATTTCAAAGAATTTTCAGGGTTGTTTTACTGTTCAGTTATCAATGTTCGTTTATCAATACCGGCTTAAAAGCCGTTGTTGATTTGTTTTATTTCGTTACCGCTGTGGGCTGTTTTTGTTGCCCTCGCTCGCGGCGACTTGATTATAATATCACCATTGGGTCAGGTTGTCAACATTATTTTTCAAGTTTTTTGTTATTTTTTTGAAAGTTTTTGCCTTGTCATCAAGAATCCCAGTGTTTATACGGGTTTGCGGCATTTTTACTTTTTTAAAACGAATGTGTAAAGCGCATTCCCTCGCCAGACGCGGCCACTTGCGACAAACTACAGCTTCGCGCGTGTGTACATCACCGGCACATAATGCCTTTTATGTAATAGGGAATTCTATTGTAATTTCCTATTACATAAAAAAACAGACAACTACCGGAAATCATCCTGGTAGTTGTCTGCCAAATCATTTTATTCTTGGTGTTTCTTCTATATATTATTATGCATCCGCTGCATATACATTTTCATTTTCTACTTCTTTTCCCCTGAAGATATTTCTAAACAGGAAACGTACAAATGGTCCGGCAAAAAACAGCTGCCAGCAGAATGCCATCGGGAAGTTCAATACCGTCGTTTCTAACCACACGGCAATAATCTGTGAACCGGCATTTTTAAATAACAGTGTTGCCACCAGACTCATCAGCGGACACATCCATATTACAGATACTACAGAAATTGCCAGCACCAGATGAAAAGGATTGTCCTGTCCTACACGCACAATTTGGAACGCTTTCTTTTTTGCAAGATTTCCTACAATAAAGAAATCCAATACAAATGCAGCCGGTCCCATAATAACCAGTTCATGAAAAGCTGATAAAAAGACCTCGTTGCTCATTCCACCTATATTTAATGCAATGTTATAACAGATCATGGCATATACCATGACAAACACCATTAATATAGTAAATACTACTTCCTGAAACTTTGTTTTTGGCATAAAAAAATCCTCCTTAAAATAATACGTACATCATCAGAATTTCTGTGTTGTTCGTTATCATTCTAAGGAGAATGTGTCGTTTCCAATATAACCAATTATTCTGTTGTAACGTCTGTTATCTTACAATGTCTTTTAAAGATTGTCAACATTTTTATGTCAGAATCCTCGTACGGAATTTCCCGTAAGACTTTTACCATATAAGTTATAACAGACTTCTACTGTAACCGGATATCCTGAATATATTTAGAATTCACCATAATATATCTGCCACGCGTTCCCATCGGCAGCACGGATTCAATCGGCAGATCAAAATTCTGGGTAGTCAGCATTTTCCCTTTCAGATTCATAACCGCAAAAGTAGATGCATTACTCATCAATACACTTTTTCCGTCAAACTGTATTGTATCATATTGTGTATTAAATGTTGTTTCACAGACTTCTTTTGCGGATGTATCATAAACAACCAGCTTATAAATATCCCCTGAATCAGAATTTTTTAACACAATCCCAATATAACCGTTTCCAAAAAAGACCCGCTCGATTTCACTGTCAATCCGAATCTCTTTGGTCAGCGACGGATACTCTTTAATATGATAAATGCTCAATACATCTTCACCAACCGCAACTGCTGTCGTACTGTTTAAAAATTCAACATCACCGACAATTGTACTGTCATAATGGTTAAATCCACCTACTACACGCTCCGTTTCATTTTGTCCGACTTCCGAAAAGTTGTAAAAAACGACATTGGTCTTGATGCTTTCCCCGCTGACATACAGATATGAAGCAATCAGTTTTGTTGCATCTTCTGAAATACTGATATCAAGCGGATATCCATCCCCTGCAAGCGTAGTCTTAACAGTGTAAATCTTACTGCCATCCGTATTATAGAGATTGATATAATTTGCTGTGGTATCTTCTAATACTGCCGCAACAATTCCCTGTTTTGCAACTTCTATCTGGGAAATTGACAGCGATGTATCTACAGAACCCACCATCCCCTGCACGCCAAACATATAAATTGTGCTTCCATTCACATCTCCGACGGCTGCCCATTCACCACACACTTTGATGTGCGGATTCTGCATGGAAAATGTCTGGTTCCATTCCGCAATACCTTTCGCATTATAATATGCCGCACCATCATTGCTATACCGGATATAACCATCTGCAAAAGCTTCATATTTTGCAGATTCTGTATCATCCCTGTTGACAGAATGAAGCACGGTGTACTGTGAATATGTACGTCCGTCCAGCAAAAACAATGCTGCAAGCACAAGAATAAAAACCGCTGCCGCCGTAATCAGACAGCCAACCAGTACATTTCGTCTGTGCCGCTTTATTTTTTCCTTGACATATTGTTCATCCAATGTATCTTTTTCTTCTTCCGGACTTCTAAGCCGGATTACCTTGCCAGAATCTGTCTGTTTTTTTTGTCCATTAAATCTGGACTTTCCTGATATAATATCAGCCATCCGATTATTCCTTTCTATCAAAGGCATTGCACCCTATACTGATATTTATTATACAGTATCAGACAAAATATTCAAGGAAGTTTTATCTCTTGTCCCACATATAATTGATCCGCATCTTCTAAATGATTCAGCGCAATGACCTCACTGAATTTAGAAATGCTGCCATAATATTTTTTGCAGATGCCCATGACCGTATCCCCATTCTGAACCGTATAGGTTTCATACGCAGCGCCAGCCTGTACATCCTGTGCTGCTTCTGTCTGTACCTGCGGTGCTGTATCTGTTTCCTCAGCCTGTCCATTCTGTACCTGTCCACTGCCTGCATGATTAATTTCCGGATTTGCGGCTATACTGCTCTGACCGGAAGGCTGGGTATCCGGCATGACTCCCTCTGTCTGTACCGGTGGCTGCTGCACATCCGTCTGTGCAGACTCTGCCTGCCGGGTCGGATATACATTTCCATCCAGTTTATTTACCGATACAACGCCTCCGGCTGTATCCTCCCCCTCACTGCCATTGTCATTCATGTTGGACATCTGCAATGCAATACTGCTTAATGACTGATCCAGATTTTTCATTTTTTCATAGCTGTTCATCAGGTTAATACCGATTACCAGTACCACGACCACCATAAATGAACTGATACCGTACATAAAAACGGCATTTTTCTTTTGAAGCTTCTGTTCTTCTTTTTCGTTAATAATGGCACGGATTGATTTCATCACTTTATCTTTTTCTGGCGCCTCCACAGATTTTACACCGCGTTTTTGCAGCATATACTCCTGCATTTCATAATTCCTCTCATAAAAGCACACATAGCCTTTTTGTTTTTTCAAATCTCCGTTTTCAAACAAATAAAAATTCTCATCTTTTTCTGCCTTATTAATAAGGTACATCGTTTTCATGTTTCCCGCAAAATTATCCAGATGTACACGGCGCAGATACTGCATCCGTTCTGTTGTAACATCCGGAAGCGCAGCAAACCAACCCACAACCTGCAAATTCGGAAAATATTTCTCAACATCTGCATAAATGCCATTCCACACTTTTTCATCAAAATAGATATCCTGTCTGCCGTCTTCCCCTGAATGTCTTGCCTTAATAACCCCTTTAATAAACAGACATTTTTCTTCACCGGATTTCTGACATTCTCCGAGGAGTACCCCCGATTGTTCTTCCTGCGGTGTTCCATAAGCAATTGAACGAATATATGTAAAAGCATAATCTTCTATATAAATTTTGCGGTCTGAACTGACATCTCCAATCTGCTTAATGTTTTTTGGTCTTCTGATTGCCGTATTTTTTTCATTTTTTTCGTTTTTCTCTTTTGCTTCATCATCTCCATTACAAATTATTTCTATCATAGCGGCTCCTCCTTTTGCCATACAGTATCTATCCTGCATATTATCACTGATAAAACAAAAATCTTATCACATTTTGTCACCCGCTAAAATTTTTTCTGTTTTTCTTTTTTTCGCCGCATAAATTTTTCAAAAATTACATACATTAAAGTTATATTCTCTATGTGAAAGGACGACTTTTATGATTCATTACTTTGACGCTTCCCGCTTAACTGCTGTTGATTCGATATGTTTCCACCTGAATATACTGCTAAAAAAATATGTACTTCCCGGTCAGCCTGTCATTGTAATGTGCATTGGCAGCGACCGTTCTACCGGTGACAGTTTAGGTCCGCTTGTCGGCTATAAGTTGTCTAAATTTACGTTTGAAAATGTACATGTTTACGGCTGTCTGCAGTCACCGATTCATGCAGCTAACCTTTCTGCCGCCATTGATAAAATTCGTAGGCAACACTCGCGCCCTTTTATCATCGCCTTAGATGCATCTCTTGGCAAAAAAGAACACATCGGTTTTATCACCATCGGGACAGGCCCTTTAAAACCGGGACTTGGGGTTAAAAAAAAGCTGCCCGAAGTAGGAGATATCCATATTACCGGCATTGTAAACAATTCCGGCGCTACAGATCATGTCCTGCTTCAGACAACCCGTTTATCCATGATTATGACACTGGCAGATACGATTACTGCTGCGCTGGTTCAGACATTTCTTACAAATGCTTCTCCCGATACACTGCAAGTGCCTGCGCAACCGTTGCTGCACCGCCAGATATCATAACCTGTTTTAATTCCGTCAGTTTTTCAACTGTCACATATTCTTTCCCAAGATATGCTTCATAATTCGATGAAATATAGATGCGCTGTTCCTTTATCAGATTTTCCAGCTTTAAGTTCTCGGCTGATTTTTTATCCAGCTCTGCCTTCATTGCATTAATCCGCTCATTCTCCCTGCCTTCGATTTCTGCAATGATATCCGGCTTCACCGTCATTTCAAAATCTTCCAGCGCCTTTTCCTTTTCCTGTTCAATACGCTTCATATCTTCTCGGATTTCGTTCATTTTGTCATCGAACTCATGAAGTCCATACATTTCTTCATTACTGTCCGTTTTGATATTTTTTGCAATCTTCTTCATCTTTTTGTGGTTGCTGCGTATCTGTTCTTTGAGTTTTTTTGCCATGTCAATCGTTTCCGCGTGACGTACAAGCGTCTTTTCCACAATCATCTTATTGGTAAAGGACTGGATTAAAATTACTACAACATAGTACAAAATCATTCCCCACAACGGAAACTGTGGTATTACGCTTAACAAAAAAGGAACTGCCGCATATACTAATGCGATACACAACAGGTAAATCAATACATCTGTCATGCGCTTTGTTCTGTAAAGTGCAATATAAATGCGGCTGTTACAAAACATCGGTATGTTTTCCTGTGCAAATGCATCTTTTACCTGATTTTTTAATGCTTCATTTTCCTTATGGATATGTGCTGTTTCCGCGGCAATGCGTTCTTTTACGCCTGCCAGCTTTGCTTTATCCCTCTTGTTTTGGACTTCCTTTAACTTTTCCCTGTCACCTGCGATTGCCTTGTCAAAGCCTGCGCAGACTGCATCCGAACTATCTTTGACTCTGCTGTCAATTTCATCCTGTACAGCCTGCTGTGCTTCTTTTGTGTTCTTTGCAATATCCCCGATGCTTTCAGCCAGTCTGCCCTGCCGCTCGATGGTTTCTTTATGCACATTTAAATCATTTATCATCTGGTCAAGAACATTTACATCACCAGCCAGTATATTCTGCTCTGCCATCATTTTCTCCATTCTTACACGTTACTTTATGGATAAAACGTCTATTACTGATGGTTCCGATAGAAATTAATCAGACATCCATCAAGAATAATCTGTCTTTCATCATCTGTAAGTTCACCAAGACGCAGTGTAAATTCTTTCATTTCTTTATTTACAACATATGCCTTTACTTCCGAAGTCTTTTCCTTTACTGCCTTTGCAATTTCAGGAATAAAGATATAATCTCCATTTGTAAACGGAAGACCGCCTTCATCAATAATAAATGGAAGCATACCCCAGTTAATCAGATTTGAACGGTATCTCTTTGTAGCGTATTCATTTGCGATATTTGCCCATCCGCCGAGAACCTTCTGACAGGATGCTGCCTGTTCTCTTGCTGAACCGTCGCCCGGTTTTACCGCAAAGATAGTGCTTCCGACACCGACATTTTCCTTACATACGTCATAAGTTTCTTTAATCTTGTGCATAATATCACGCAGCTCCGGTAAAGCTTCGCCCATGCACTGTCCGGCTTCTCTTGCTTTTTCTGCCTTCTGTACTTCCTTTGCACGGCCAACATATGCTGGGTCTTTTCTGGATAATGCAAACTCCGCAAGTCCTAACGGGTTAGAACGGAACGAAGAAGTTTCTCCGGAAGGAATCAGTTCATCTGTTGTTGTAACAGGGTCGTGAATTTCTGAAACCACTTTAATAATCAGATTTTCAGGTAATGCAACCATTTCCGGCCAGTCTTTGATGTTTGGTCCAAACTGGATTTCCTGATCCGGATCTGCAACACCCTTGCTGTCAAATACGCGGTTTGCATAAATTGTCTTATCAAAATGATAGGTCGGACCTGTAAATTCCACATCACAATCCGTTGCTGCTGTAAGATACCCCTTATTGGCTGCTGTTGCCGCAATAGAACGTGCATCCATTAATGCAACGGAAGCAATCTGTCCCTTCTGCAGCTTAGAACCTTCTCTGTTCGGGAAGTTTCTTGTAGAGTGTCTGATTGAGAATGCGTTATTTGCCGGTGTATCACCTGCGCCGAAGCACGGTCCGCAGAATGCTGTCTTTACGATTGCACCTGTTGCCATTAAGTCCGCAAGTCTTCCGTTCCGTGCAAGTTCCATATAAATCGGTGTACTTGCCGGATATACACTTAATGTAAATTCATCTGCACCGATAGAACGTCCTCTTAAAATATCTGCTGCCGCACAAATGTTTTCAAAACCACCGCCTGCACAGCCTGCGATAATACCCTGATCCACATACAGCTTACCGTCATGAATCTTGTCTGTCAGCTTAAAGTCTACCTGTCCGTCTAAGCTGACAAGAGCCTTCTTTTCACAGTCGTGGAGGATATCTTCAAGATTTGCATTGAGCTCATCAATTGTATACGTATTGCTTGGATGGAACGGCATTGCAATCATCGGCTTAATCTTGCTTAAATCAACCTTTACTACACCATCATAGTACGCAACACTGCCCGGATTGAGTTCCTTATAGCTTTCGCTTCTTCCGTGAATATCATAAAATTCCTGAATCTTTTCATCTGTTCTCCAGATAGAAGAAAGACATGTTGTTTCAGTTGTCATAACATCAATACCGATTCTGAAATCTGCGCTTAAATTAGAAACACCCGGTCCTACAAATTCCATAACCTTATTCTTTACATAGCCGTTTCCGAATACCGCACCGATAATTGCAAGCGCAACGTCCTGAGGTCCTACACCCTTTGCCGGTTCTCCTGTCAGGTAGATTGCCACAACACCCGGCATATTAATATCATAAGTCTTATTCAGCAGCTGCTTAACAAGTTCCGGACCGCCTTCACCCATTGCCATAGTACCTAATGCACCATAACGGGTATGACTGTCAGAGCCTAAAATCATCTTACCGCCTTCTGCCAGCATTTCTCTTGCAAACTGGTGGATAACTGCCTGATGAGGTGGTACATAAATTCCGCCGTACTTCTTTGCACAGGTCAGACCAAACATATGGTCATCTTCATTAATTGTTCCACCAACGGCACAAAGACTGTTATGACAGTTGGTTAAAACATAAGGAATCGGGAACTTTTCCAATCCTGATGCTCTTGCTGTCTGTATAATACCGACAAATGTAATATCATGGGATGTCATTTTATCGAACTTAATCTTTAACTTGTCCATGCTGCCGGAAGTATTATGTGCATTTAAAATACCATAGGCAATTGTATTCTTTGCTGCTTCTTCCTTAGAAGGTGCTGCGTTTCCCAGCTTTGCTGAGAGTTCTGCTGCTGCATTGCTGCCATCTTCAATGATTTCTGTACCATTTAAAAGATAAGCGCCGCCTTTGCTTAATTCAATCATTCTCTACCTCTTTCCTGTCAATTGACAACTTCATATCTATTATTTTACTATCAAAATCTTTTTTGTGCAAGACCTTACAGACCTGCTGCAATTTTTTCCTTTAATTCGTTGATTTCATCAGCGTCTGCTTTGCCCGGAGTCCAGCCAATGTTTACGGTATCGCCCTTGTATCTTGGAATAATGTGCATATGGAAATGAAATACTGTCTGTCCTGCAATTTCACCATTATTCTGTACAATATTTAAACCTTCACAGCCCAGTGTTTCTTTCATTGCCTTTGCGACTTTTACCGCTACCTGAAATACATGTGCTGCTGTTGCATCGTCCATTGAGTAAATGTCATCAAAATGATTCTTCGGCAGAATCAGTACATGACCTTTTGATGCTGGATTCAAATCAAAAATCACTTTTACTACATCATCTTCATATAATGCATTGGTTGGAATATCCCCATTGCTTAACTTACAAAATATGCAATCGTCTTTTTTCATCGTCCCTGCCTCCATAAAATTTGTAACTTTTTGTCGAAATCCTTTTGTTTACAGGATTCTTCGACAAGTATATACTTTACTATGATAACGTAAACCAGTATTTATCGCAATGTATTTTTACACCAAACACCGATAAACCTGAAATTATTTTCCAAAAGCACCTGCAAAACAAGGAGAAAAGTAATAATATGAACAAAGAAGATTCTTTTTACATGGACACATTAGAAAAAACACAGCCTGAAACCTTTGATTTTATCAATCATCTCTCAGAACAGTGCCACAGTGAACTTTCCTTTGCTTCTCACGAAATCAATAACCAGCTCTCGTTTATCAGGAGTTCCTATCAGCTGATTTCCAAAAAGCACCCAGAAACCAAAGACTTTCCGTTCTGGGCAGAACTGGGCGATGCCGTAAACCACATCATTTCTTATATGGAACGCACCGGTCTGTACCGTTATAGTTTTAAATATGTTCCTGCAAAATTAAATCTTACGGAATTTCTTTATTCACTACCTGATGTCTTTGATGAACAATTCCCAAACCGCGCAAATGCCTTTCAGTTTGATACGGATACACGCAATATCTTTATCTGTGCCGATTCCAAACGACTGTTGTCCGCATTTTTGGAACTGCTTTCCAATGCCGCCGAAGCAGACAATTCCTGCGGCAGTATACAGATTCATTCCCATGTCAATGCCTGTGGTCATACGGTGACAGTATCTGTCACCGGAAAGGGCAGTCTTTCTGAAATTAATCCAAGTGAAATGCAGACCAATCCGCTGATTGATGCTGATGCACCGCTGACCGCACAGCTTAGCACTCCATTTTTCAGCACAAAAGAAAATCACGCCGGTCTTGGTCTGTCCATTGTAGCCCAGGTCTGCCACACACATCACGCAGGATTTGAACTTTACAGCCAGAACGGCTTTACAACTGCCGGCATCACTTTTCCGATTCTTGCAATGGATGATATGCGTAATACCATTTAAACACAAGTTTGGGTCTAGGCGGTAAAAGTAAATAATTCATCTAACATACGAAGTGTTTTTAAATTACCTCTTGCTGTCATCTCACCTGTCATAAAGGCTTTGTGGAATGAACTTCTTCCGTCAATCAATTTATCAAAAGTATCTTTATCCATTCTGCAGATTACATCTGCTGCCGGATTTTCACCAAATGATACATTGACCCGTCCGCCTGACGCATCAATCAGAATATTCTTGTTCTTATCTGTAATTGTCAGCATATACGAACTGTTAACACGGCACTGCGGATTAACATGCTGCATAAAAGAATCAATATAATAATGATCCCCGCCGTTTTTCTCATCGGTCAGCAGTTCTTTGTATATGCTTGCAAGTGATTCAATATCTTTTTTCTGTGTCTGTACAAATTCATCGTCTGATGCATACTTTGACAGCTGTTCACTTTCCTGTGGTGTAAAATTAATCGTATCTTTAATAACATTATTTTTAATTGTCTGGCTGCTTGTCGGCAGTCCTTTTCTTTTCTGTGAAACTGTTCTGTAGATTGTTTCCGCATAATTTTCGATAATCCCCACATAATCTGAATTAAATTCAAATTCCGTCGTATCATCTACATAGGCATTCAGCGCCGGTGCTACCCGTCCGCCGATAATTTCCCACGAATTTGCAAGAGCAAGCGAAACCTCACGTTCGCCATATGTCTTTGCCATAACAACCGGGAACATGTAGACCTTTCCAATCTGGTCCTTATCCCCATACAGCCAGCAGGAATCCAGAAAACTCTGCATATATCCGCCCATTCCAAGCCATTCAACTGTTGTTGCCAGTACGACTGCATCTGCTTCCGTGACTGTCTGTGACAATGTCGTAATTGTATTTTTCATCTCGTAGAGATTGTATCTTGTAACATTTACATTGAGTTCTTCTAATACTTCCTGGATTTTACCCATTACAAAAATTGTAGGGTCATCTACCATACCCCTGCCGCCATAATAAATATTAACTTTCATCAAATTCTCCATTCCTGAGCGAACCTGTCACAATGCATCCATGAAAAAACTCCGCCCGTTTTTCATCTGCCATCAGGGCTATCTGCTTTCGCCCAAAAACAATATAGCCAACATCAAGTTACTGCTTTTAAATGCAGCACAACTATGGAGAATATAGCATAAATACTAGCTTTTTTCAACCTTGTACAGGAGGTTTGCAAAACCTACCATATCTCCGTCAGATAAAAGCTGCCGTTCCTTTGGCAAAAGCCGCCTGCCGTTTAAAAATGTGCCGTTTGTAGAGTTCATATCTTCCAGATAGAAAGCACCGTCTTCCCTGTAAATACACGCATGAAGCCTGCTGATTAATTCACTGTGAATCACTATACTGCAATATGCCGCCATATTTCCGATTGCACACGGAAATGTATCCGGCAAAAGGCGTTCTTCATAATAGCTTTCCAGTTCCTGTCCGTTTTGAAGCACCAGTGTAAGATTCAGATCTTTCTTTTTCTGCAGATAATCGGAAAGCAGTATCGTATTGCTTCCCGCTGCTTCTTTTGGAGGTTCATACGGTTTCTGCCCTTTTTCATTATTTTTCGGCTCTTCTTCCTCCTCAGGAACAAATGAATATTTCTTTTCCTGTGTAAGCTGCGTAAGTTCTCCCATTTCTTTTAATTTTTTTCTTTTTTTCTGCAGGAAAACACCTCCCGCACAACCTGCCAGAATTAAAAAGACACAAAAATATACGCTCATATCAATAACTGCCATTTCCGGAAACAACAGCACTGCTGCCGCATAAACCGTCAGTACTGCACAGATACCTATACCCACTTCTATTCCCCATATCTTGTGAACCGGCTGCTTTTCTTCTTCTGTCACTACACGCTCCGGTGCAACCTCTTCAATTACTACCGGTTCATCCTGCTGTATATGCGGAAATTCAATTGTCTTTTCTTTTTCCGGTGAATGACTGCTTTCTTTTGTAAGCTGCTCCAGACAGTGTATTTTATAATTACCGTCTATAATTTTCTGATAGATTTCATAAACTCTCATCTGATTCTTACAATCTGTTCCATGCTGATAATGCTCCAGGATAAATTCAAACAATCCTTTTAACATCGTCTGGAATTCCCTGTTGACATCCGGGCAGTATACATACCTTATCTCTTTATCCGATACATTCAGATACATATACTCCGGCAGAATCAAAACACAGCTGATATCCAAAAGATACATATCCACCGCTTTTGTAAGCGTATCGATACTTTTACAAATACACACAACATCTTCCCATGTCATCTTTCCAAACTCATATAGCTTTGAAAGCGGCTTTTTGAACGTGACATCATAATAATAATAAGTCTGGTTATTCATACTTCTCATACTGATATCTAACAGCCCCGGAATATCGTTATTCAACAGCATTTTAATCTGATACCCCGTTTTTTGATTTTCCATCGCCTGTATTGTAAGATAACTTGTATTATTTTCATATTCATATCCGATTTTATCCATATTCATTTCCCCGCCTATGAATCCCCCAGCATCTTTTTTACTGCCCGCAGTCTGCGGATATCATCCGGTGGATAACTTCTTTTCAGCTTTTCCTTTCTACAAATATTTTTTCCCAGTCCCGGCACAAATGTCAGCTGAAACCGCGCACTGCACTCCGCCTCAATTTCTTCTCCCGTTACATGAAAGGATATATTGACATTTTCAAGCATGACTGCTTTTTCTAAAATATAGGACTGCATCTGTCCGCAAAGCTGCTGCTTTCCCGTCTGTTCTTCCCCTGCTTCTTTTAAAATATTTTTCTCTAAAATAACCGTTCCCTGAATGAGTGCATTTTTTATGATTATATTGTCATGCAGATACAGCCCTGCTCCCATTAGAAAGACAATTATCATTGTAAATAGCGGAATTAAAAATACATTTTCAAGTGTAAAAGATGCCCGCACCCTTGCCCCCGGCCTTTTAAACTGCTTCTTTAGCGCTACGCTGCTTTGCATTACAATCCCCTCCAGACTACTGCCAGAAAGACAAACGGAATGACCGGCATTGACGTCTTTTTGTCCACTCTTCCAGTCATCATCAGAATCAGCCCGCAAAGCCCCATCAGCAGTAAAGCCGCAAGAAATATGCCCAGTATACGGACAATTCCGCCCACAAGCCCCAAAAACAATATAATAATACCGTCCGCTGCTCCCAGCTGTTTTGTCCATACACAAATAAGCAGTACCATAACACCAAACAACACACCCAGAAATGTATCTGCTTCTATCGACTGTCTTAAAATGCCGGTCCGGACTGCCTGTATGGTACACACCAGTCCAAACAGCACCAGCTTCCACACCGTTACTGCCTTATATTTTAAATCCTCTGCTGCCAGCAGTCCGAGCACTGCCATAATTGCACCTGCCATTTACCACTTCTCCCTCCTTCATCCTGTATTTCTTTCCGATTTTCCCTTTATCCGGAATTATATCCCGCACACTTTGAGCAGGCGCCTTTATCCTGCACTTCTGACAGTGGTACGGAAAAAATGCTTCTTTTTAAGCCACTGCAGTTTTTATCATAATGGTACTTTTCTCCATAATCTGTAATATAAATACCGCTGCTGCTTCTTTTTCCACACCGTTCACACAGATAATACTTTGCCCCGGAACTGTTACGCGCTGTATCCAGCTGTTCCTGTGTAATCTGCCGTATGGACGGATTCAGGTATGTACACTGACGGCTCTTGTGATAAACGGTTCCCTGCGCCGTAATATACACCCGCTCTTTACTGCTGTCTGTATCCGCAAAATCTTCTCCTGATGTCTGCCCCAGCCACGCTGCACTTGAACACTGCTGGGTAATGTCTACCGTTCCAATGCCAAACACATCAAACGGATTATTTAACTGATATGACACTTTTATGCTGATTTCATTATTAAATTGTTCTGAAAATCCTGCATAAACCCGTATGCCGGACTGTCCCCGGCTGATTCTGTTCTGACTTATATACTCTCCGGGCAGACTGCTTAATAAATACTGCTTTGCAAGCGCCGAAGTCACTGCTTTTTTAGCTGCTGCACCAGAAAAACGCTCTGTCCTTTCTACTGCATAAGCATATGCTGCAAGCTGTCTTGTACTGTTATACATTGCCTTATACATTGTGCTTTTAATTCCTATAATCTGAATAACATAAGCAACTGCCAGCACCGCATAGATATAGAGTGGAATAACAAGTGACGCTTCCACTGTTGCAGAAGCCGGTAAAAACACCCTTTTACTCCGTTTTGGCGCAAATACAGTCAGGACTATCCGTTTATCCTTTTCTTTCTTATTTTTCTTAAATTGATGTACGGTAATAAAAGGGCATGTCTACCACCTCCTGCCTGTGTGTTTTATCCGGATTTTAAATTCCCATATTTTAACCGTAATGATAACTGCACGTTTTTTCATAGCTGTGCGGTATTGTTCCGATTTTAAAAGCCGCCCTGCTTTGTGCACCGTAAATATAGTTTTTCAGGCGAAAGTCCGTATTTCCCAGTTCTATCATTCTGATTTCCATGGCTGACATTGTCCGGTAATATTTTTTTTGTTCATTTTGCAGTAAAAACAGCATTTTTAAATATTCTTCATATGACAACCCTTTCTCATCACTGTATTCCTGGTTCAAATCCACAGACAGCAGTTCCTGTAAGGACAGCTTCCAGTTTTGTCTTGTCTTCACCGGTTCAATGTTGCCGCCCCGGTACAGCTGTTTTAATTCCACAATACTCTCCCCATATGCCCATACACCTAAAATGACATACTGCGCCGCTTTTACTGCCGCCATATTTCCTGTAAATCCGACCAGCGACGTAGCAACTGCATAAGCTTCTGCCTTTTTTTCTGAATCGGTAAGCAGATATGCCATATTCACGCCTTCACGCATCAGGGACAGTTCTGTCATTCCCTGCTGTAAGTTTTCCTCATCAGAGGTTTTTCCGTATAAAATATACTCAAGCATATAATCAAGCTGCTTCTGCGTTTGTGTTTCAAGTGTTTTATCTTCTTTGAGATAGTCTGTATACGATGCAAATTCCATAAACAGATATTCGTTGTATAAAACCTTATTGGAGATACTTTCTGATTTTTTCTGCGCCCCGCGCTGATATAATGTATCTGCAAGATTTTCATAAGCGATTTCTTTATCCGAAACCTGCTGACCCGTTATCCGTTCCACCATTGTGCTCTTTAACTGCTTGAATACATTCCGCACACTTTTTAATCCTTCTGTATTCTGCGGCACATTGATTGCTGAATACTGTGAAACCAGTTCTTCTCCATTCAAATCCGGCAGACATTCTTCCAGATTGTAAAGCACCTCCTCTGCCTGCATACTGTTTTCCTGTGTAAGTTCTTTTGGCAGGCCATGCATCTGCTCTCTGACTGTCTCTATCCCCTCTTTGTCTGCATAGAGTGCATTTTTAACTGCTTCTATATCACACTGCCCGTTCCTGTCATCATTCCTGATAAAAGAATCTATGTCCTGCATCAGCCCATTATATAAATCATCACTGAACTGTTCTTTTTTTTGCTCTGCCTTACTTTTACAAAATTCTGCCTGCTTTTGTACCTTTTCCCGCTGGTTTTCATACACTTCTGTCTGTTCCAGTGCCGCCTGTATTTTTTCCTGTATTTCTTCCAGTTCGTTATTTAATGCGGTCCGGTTTCTTTTATAAAAATCCTGTACATCCTGTGGTTCTTCCTCGCCTGATACTTCCTCATATAGATCGATATCCTCTTTTACATCCGACACATACTGCAGTGCGTTATCCACAGAAATTTGTCCGGTCCGTTCTATTATCCCCAGCACCGCTTCCTCTTGTTCACAAAATGTTTCCTCACATTTTCCGATTTCCTGTGTTATTTCATTAAGGGCTTCCGACTGCTTCTTCTGCTTTTCCAGCTCCTGCTGCTGTAAAATCTTTTCCTGCGGTATATTGTAAACACCATACTTCATGTAAGACAGAATTTCCTGATTGATACATTCCCCGGCGTCATCTGTCATATAAGTAAATGAATCCAGACTGCCCGCAGTCACACGCGTCCGGCTGCCCGGCTGTACATTTTCCTGTCCGGCTGCGGTCTGTGTATTTTTCTTTAAATACTGTAAAAATACACTTTGTAACTGTTCACTTTCCTGCAGGGCAAAGATGTCAAATTCTTCCAGTAATTCACTGGAATACCCTGCAAATACAGCTTCCATGGAAAGCACTGATGCCATTTCCACTCTTACCCGGCTGGCAGACACTGCCGCCGACCGGATACAGGTGCAAATAAGTGTTATGACAAGAAAAACTGAAAGTGCTGCATATACTGTAATCTGTGCTTTTACTTTTTTGTTCATCCGGTCTGCACTCCTATTTAAATTACCTTTGCCTGCGATGATATCTTTTTTAAGATCGTGTTTACAACGCTTGTAATCTCTTTCTTAAAAATCGCCACAAGACTCACCAGTACTACGATAATAAGTATGATTTCTACTACTCCCATACCATCTTCCTCTTTTAAAAATGTTTTAAATCCCCGTTTCATAACTGCTCCTTTCCGCCGATTGGCCTATGTTTATTTTAAAATGTCTGAAAAGACACTATTGCCGGAAACATCAGCATCGCCATTACTGTCATCAGCATAAGAATCATTGGAAACAGGAGTTTTGTCCCTGCTTCTTCACCTTTTTTCTTTGCCAGATTTTTGTGCTGCTCAAATGCCGACTGCGACTCCTGCTCTAAAAGCTTTAAAATATCTGTCGTTCCTTTTTTTACATTCTGGGACAAAAGCGATGCCAGTTTTAAGTATTCTTTTGTATCACACCTCCTTGCAAACCGCTCATATGCGCTTCGTTCCGGGACTCCCGTATTCATCTCTGCACAAGTTCTTACCATTTCTTCATAAACATACCTTTTTCCGCCGCATGGTTTTTTCTGATAATCACCGGCAATTTTTTCCCATGCCCTGCGAATCGTCATTCCCGCTCCTGCAAGCAGCACCAGCTTTGAAATCACTTCGGCATAATCATACGTAAGCTGCTCCTTTCTTCTCTTTTCAGCCTGCATCTTCTGTTCTTTTTTACGAAAGCTTAATAACAGCGGTACAAGCAGCAGTCCGCATAATCCTAAAATGCCGGATTTCTGTACCGGACTGCTCTGATAAGTTACCTTCATGCCATGTATGGTATCCGGCAGTGTCAGCACCTCCTCTTGTGAGTTCTTTTCAAGCTGTGTCAGTACATTTACAATTCCTGTCTGCTTTTGTTCTGCCGTATCATACTGTGCTTCCCATACAACTGCCTCTATCGGATATTCACACCGGTACTCCCCGTATTTTAATATCAGAACTAACCGGACTGTTTCTTTTTGTCCCGGCTCAAATTCTGTATTGTACACGGTTCCATCTGTATCAATAACCGCAGTATCCTCTGAATACCACTCTGCCGTTACCGGATAGTCCTGTGATTCTGTCACAAGTTTTAAATTCTGCCGCACACAGGAAAGACTTTCATTGCCGGAAACCATTTCCTGTAAAATCTGCTCATACACAGTATCAAAAATACCTTCTATCTGCTGTGCATCATACTGTCTGGGTGATACCTCCAGTTCCACCAAAAAAGGCTTTTCCTCTCCTTCTGCAAGCACCTCCAGTTCGATATTGTCTACACTGTCTGTATAATCCGGCCGTACAATTGTCTGTGTCTGCGACTGCTCTTTTCCGCCTGTCTTTAAAACCGCAATACAGAGTATCCCCGCCAGCACTGCCGCATACAGCATATAACCTGACTTTCCGGATTTTACTTCTGTCTTAAACTTATACTTCAATTTCGACAATTTTTCCTGCAATATAATCCGCTCCTATATATACCATAAGAGAAATACTCATCATCAGCACACCTGCCAGATTTCCGTATAGTGGGCAGATAAAATCCCACGCTGTCAGTTTCATATACCCCAGCAGAAAAAACGGAACGGCACTCATGACCTTCTGTTCCATCTTCTTTCCGCTGATGATGGTCTGTATTTCATTATAGGTTTCATTTTTTTCACGAATGGTTTCTGCCGTATGACGGATAATTGCAATTAAATCACCGCCATACCGTTTGGCATACCGGAATACTGCCGCAAAATACTCAATGTCTGCGACTCCGCTTTTTTTAGCGAATTCCTCTAAAACATCTTCGATATTTTCATTTCTCTCCAGACGATTGATAATTCTTTGGAATTCCGTAACGATTTCACTGTTTTCCCCATATAAAAGACGCATTTCCACAATTGCTTCTTTCCACGCATTTTCTATGGAGTACCCTGAATTTAAAGAAAAAGCCACTGACTGCATTCCGTCCTTAAACTGCATTTTCAGCCGCTCCCTGCGCTGTTTATGCAGTTCTTCCGATTTGATTTTTAAACGGAAATGCAAATACGGACACAGCACTGCTGCTGCCAGTAAATTGTGATAAAAGATATCGGCTGTTATCAATAACAAACCAATGCCAGACAGGGTAATCTTTAAAAAATCCCTTAAAGAAATGTCATAACGTCTGTAAATCCATGCGGCTGCGGTACTTTTCTTAATATCCGGTAATTCCTGCCGCAGCCATTTTGGCATTGTTTTCCAGCGTTTCCGCCCTTCGTACCAATTTTCCTTCCACTTTTCCATCTTCTCCTTTCCCCTGCTCCTCAAATTCATAAATTGTCCGGAGCGGAATCTCTCCATTCTGTAAATTTAAAACTTCTGCAATCTGCAATACTTTTCTTGATTTATCGCGCATTCTTCCCAGATGTACAATCAAATCAATTGCTGATGCAATCTGCTGTTTAACGGCTGCCGACGGCATATCCATTCCCATAAGCACCATTGTTTCCAGTCTGGAAATCATATCTTTTGCACTGTTGCTGTGTCCCGTGGAAAGACTTCCGTCATGACCCGTATTCATTGCCTGAAGCATATCAATTGCCTCTGCCCCGCGGATTTCACCAACAATAATCCTGTCCGGACGCATACGCAGGCTTGCCTTTAACAAATCCCGGATAGTCACTTCGTTTTTCCCCTCTACATTGGCATTTCTTGCTTCCAGCCGCACAAGATTTGCTGCATTTTTAATCTGTAATTCTGCTGAATCTTCTATGGTAATAATGCGTTCATCTTTGGGAATAAAATTAGACAGTGCGTTTAAAAAGGTTGTTTTTCCACACCCTGTACCTCCGCTGATAAAGATATTGTAACCTGCACGCACCGCTTTTTCCAAAAACTGTGCCGCCTCTTTGGTTATTGCTCCCATACCGGTCAGGCGTTCTATGGTCAGCGGTGTGTCGTAAAATTTACGAATTGTAATGACCGGCCCGTTTAGCGCAACCGGCGGCAGTACAATACTCACTCTTGAACCGTCCTCCAGATGGGTGTCCAGTATCGGAACAGATTCGTTTACCAGTCTGTTTGACACTGCCGCAATCCGCTGTGCCACATCACTTAACCGCGCCTTATTTTCAAAATGCTTACTGCACCGTTCCAGTCTGCCGCACCTTTCCAGAAAAATATCCTGCGTTCCGTTGACCATAATCTCTGTAATGGAATCGTCTTCCAAAAGTTCCTGTAATACATCCAATCCACGGATTGCGGCAAATATTTCTCGGTGGATACTTTCCCGCTCCTCAAGCGCAAGCTGTATATCCTGTTTCTGTCTGATCTTCTCATCAATTATCTGTCCGAGCCGTTCATCGGAAATTTCTTCTCCGCAGTCTAACTGTTCATAAATTTCACTTCTGATTCCATCTGTTGTTTTACGGATTTTTTGCTGCCTGTCCTGTAAATAATGTCCTAACAAATCCATTCATTTCTTCTCCCTCCCTGCTTCCAATGTACGCCGCATTAAATTGCAGATTATTCTGCGGCAGTTCCACTTTTTCAATCCGGTTCCACAAATGCTCCATTCCTGCCATCAGCAGATACTTTTCAAATGCCTGCACCTTTCTGACCGAAATATAATCCTGCCGGACCGGCATATAGACCCTGCTGCACGCAAAAATCATTTTCCACTGTGATGCGACCGCAGACGAAATTTCCAGAACAACTTTCTGATAGCCGCACTCCTTTGCAATTTTCAAGAAAAATTCCGTCAGTTCCTGTGTCTGCATACTGCTGATATCCTGCGCAAATTCCACCGGCGCAATATAATCAAAACCCGGCAGACTCACAATCATCTGTTTCATCTGTTCTGTCACTTTTGCACCCGCGTTTCTGTAGTAATATATCATATCTGATAAGTTTTCCCTGTCCTGTGCGGCAAGAACTTCTTCAAGCCCCGAAAATGCTTCCAGATTACAATACAGTGTTCTGCCGCTTTCTGCCATTACCTGTGTCAGACTCAGTGCAAATGCACTCCGCAAAGGTTCATAGACCGGAGAATATACGCCTATCAGTTCAACATCTTCCTGCTTTTGTTCTTTTCCGCCCAAAAACTGGATAATTTCCCTTAAAATTGAATCTGCCGGCTGGTATTTGTATATTTCCCGCACTTCTGCGGTATTTCCGGATTTATTTTCCCCTGCTGTCTTTTGTTCTTCTGTCAGCACCAGCATTTTTTTTGCTTGTTTTTCACATGGCTTTTCTACGCCGTATTCACAGCACGTTTCGCTGACAACCATCATATCTGCCGTATGATGCTCCAGATAAATCTCCATTTCATCTGCACGGGTAAATAACTGAACGCCAAACGGCAGATTTTTATGTCTGCTAATGGCACACATCAGCCGCTTTCCATACTGCTCATCCGTATCAAAAATAATACAATTTTCCTGCACACCCACCTTCTCCTTTCCTCTATTTCTCCGCTTCCTTATCTTTTTACTCCGGGGTCTTTTCTCACCCCGCCTTTTACTCCTCTGTTTTTCCCTGCTGTCTTGTGCTCCTCTGACTTTTTGTGACTGTGTTATTAAAACATAAGCCACCCCGTTACCAGTTCCGCCACAAAAACTGCTGCTCCAAAATGCATAACATGCAGACGGACTGATGTACAATTCATCACATTCATTTCACGTTTTTTAAGCTTTCCACTTAAAATCCCTGCAAGCCCCATGCCGGATGCGATTAAAAATGCAAGCACCGTAATCTTCCAGACCGGTCTGCCCCATATAAATCCTGTCACGGCAAGGAGTTTTACATCCCCTGCTCCGATACCTCCAATCAGATAAACCATATACAATACACCCAATACACTAAATCCCGCTGTCAGTTGTTCTGCACACACACCTCCCATCATCCACTCATACGCCATACATCCTGCTGCCCCGAGTAACCCCACTAAAATCTGCCGGTTGCCGATTTTAAAATTCCGCAGATCCTGAACCATGGCGCAAAACGCCAGTAACAATGCCATACCTGCACGGATTTCCGGTAAATACGAAACCATCCAGTTCCTCCTTAAAAATTTTTCCTTTTTTTGTATATTCAGACGGCTGTCTGTCTATACTGAAAATATAATATAGTCGTCGATTATATTTGCAAATCATTCTATTAACGAACTATAAAGTGAGGGATTCTTAGTGAAATTATTAAAAAAGAATAATAAGCCTGTCACGCAGGAAAACCAGTACCTCTTGCAGGAAATCGCCCTGACAAAGAGAGCTTTAAGCGCCGCTTATTCAAACTTTGACAACGCTACCGACCCGGATCTGATTGACTGCTATATCTATCAGGTCAACTCCGAACAGAAGCGTTATAAATATCTTCTGCAAAAAGCAAAAGAATATGAAAAATCATCTGCAAAGACTGTTCATATCGCAGATGTATGATGTATTGTATACGTATAATACACCTTTCGAATCTATTTGTCAATACTTATTCTTATATTTTCAGAGTATATTATAATAAAAGCAAAAAAACGGATAAAATGAATGGTTTTCGTGATACACCTCACAAAAACACTGCATTTTATCCGTCTGTGTTATTCTGTCGTTTCTTCTTTTTCCAAAAGCTCCAGCGCTTCTTTTTCATCGGTTTCCTTCCGGGAAATCTTTTTTCTTGGCTTTCCGTAAAAATAAAGGCTGCAAAGTCCCGCAAGCAGGCCGCCCGCAAGCGGTGCCACAAGAAATACCCAGACCTGTGAAAGAGCCTTTACATCACCAAAAACTGCCTTTACAAAGGCTGTACCAAAGCTTTTTGCCGGATTGATTCCTGCGCCTGTAAGTACCAGTCCAAACAGTTCTGCCATGCAAAATGCCATACCGGCTACCAGCCCTGCCACATTTTTGTACGCTGTTTTCGCCGTCACACAGAGAAATGCCAGCACAAAGACAAATGTCAAGAGCAGCTCCGTAACAAATGCACCCCAGACATTAATTTTTAAGAAAGCTGATGTATCTGCATAACCATTTGTGCCAAGTCCGACCAAATCATATCCATAGGACTGATACTGGGATATTACCTGTGCGTCAAATGACTTTGACAATCCATACAGGGCAAATGCCGCTGCAAGTGCGCCAAACACCTGTGATACCACATAACCCATAAAATCCACGACACTGAGCCTTCCGGCAATCAGCATGCCCGCCGACACTGCCGGATTACAATGTGCTCCCGATACCGTGCCAAAAACGTATAACAGCACCGCCACCGTAAAACCGGCTGTCAGCGCAATGCCGACAACACCGAGATACCCCGCATATCCACCCGTGAATGAGACTGCCCCGCATACCATAAATGTCAGGATAAATGTGCCGAGAAATTCTGCCAGATATTTTTTCATTTTCCTGTAATCCTCCATTTTTTATTTTTAACTCATCAGGCGTGCCAGAAAAACACTTGCTGCAATTCCCGCTGCTGTCGATACAAGTGCTCCCGCAAGCGTCCACCGCGTCTTTCGCACCTTTGCCGCCAGAAAATAGACCGACATTGTATAAAATATCGTTTCTGTACAGCTCATCATAATGGATGTAATCAGTCCTATGTAAGAATCCGTTCCATATTCCCGGAACAAATCCAGTGATAACCCCGTTGCCGCCGAAGAACTGAACATTCTGACGATAATCAGAGGAATCATCTGTGAGGGAATCCCAAACGGGTCTGTCAGTATTCCGATCTTTGCGGAAATCCACGCAAGGAAACCGGATGCCCGCAAAATCCCAACTGCCATCATCAGTCCAATCAGTGTCGGAAGAATGGACACCACCGTTTTCATGCCGTCTTTTGCACCTTCAACAAATACATCATAGACATCCGTCTGATGTGTGATTCCGTCCACAACCACATAAAAAATAATGAGTGGAATAATAAATGCGGATACTGCAACGATAAATCCCATGAAACCACCGTCATTTTGTACATTATTATAAATATATGACGTCAGTACAAATGTTATGCCGATTTTCCTGCCATTATCTTACAAAATACAATCGCAGCCAGTGTACTGACTGTGGTCGCAAGAATTGCCGGTGCTACAATTGCCGTCGGATTCACACTGCCGTACTGGCTGCGGTATGCAATAATATTGACCGGAATCAGCTGAATCGAAGAAATATTAATTACAAGAAAGGTACACATATCTGTGCTGGCGCGGCTGTTTTCCACGTTTAACTCTGAAAGCGCTTTCATTGCACGCAGTCCCGCCGGTGTCGCCGCCCAGCCAAGCCCTAAAAAATTGGCGATGACATTGGTGGTAATATGCTGCATCGCATCGTGGTCTTTTGGTACACCCGGAAACAGCCACTGCATCAATGGCAGAATCGCTTTAGTACATTTATCAATCAGTCCTGAGCGATTGGCAATTTCCATAAGCCCCGTCCAAAGAGACATCACACCAAGCATGGTAATGCACAACGTAACCGCTTCTTTTGCCGAATCGAGCGCTCCGTCCGATACAGCTGTCATATTGCCGGTAAAAGCGCCGTATACAATTCCGATTACAATCATTGCCGCCCACAAATAATTTAACATGCTGCTCCATTTCCACATGAAATCATGAAATATACTAAATTCATCTTCAATATATGCGTAAATTTTCTGCCGCATGTCTGTTATCCGTTTATCTTTTGGCGTGTTCTTCTTTAAATTTTAAAATCATTTCTCTTGTCAGGCTGATGCCGTCATCTTCGAGTTCAAGGTCATCTGCATGGGCCCATTTCCCGACAGACAGCTCATCTTCCTGCAAGCTGATTGTATCGTCACCGTCCAGTTCGCAAAAAAATCCCGCAAGCAGCGAACCGCTTAACGCCCACGGCTGGCTCTTGTAATACCGGATATTTTTTACGTGAAGCCCTACTTCTTCCATGACTTCCCGCTCTACGGTCTGTTCCAGCGTTTCTCCGATTTCCGTAAATCCGGCAACCAGCGCATAATTTTTATATGTTCTTCCCGCATATTTGGTGAGCAATATTCTGTCCCCGTCTGTCACGCCGATAATCACCGCCGGACAAATTTTCGGGAACACCATATTGTTGCAGCACATGCATCGCACCATGCGTTCCTTTTTATCGTGTACCATCGGTTTTCCGCATCTGCCGCAGAAACGGTTGTCACGGTACCAGCCGTATAAATGATATGCTGTAATCGCTGCAAATGCCCTGTATTTCGGTACGGCACTGCGGAAGATATTGACACCTAAAAAATCATAGCCGTCTAATTCACTTTGATATTCCTCATGCACTTTCGCATCGGAAAGCTCTCCCTGAAAGCTGCCCTCCAGCACTTCTCCTTTGCGCATTGCCAGAAAATACTGGATTTCATCGACAGACAATACATAAATAAACGTGTATTTTGCCGCATCTGTCTGTGTGCAGAATTCTTCGTAATCGGGATAATAAATTTTTTCATCCTGCCATTTTGCAAGCACACTGGAACCCTCAAATAAAAGAATAATATCGCTTTTCTGCGGTGTCAGCCACCTGAACTGATTGTCCAGATGGCGTGGTAAAATATCCTGAATCATCGGTATTGTCCTCTCTTTATTTAGAAGTAAACCAGTTCGTCTGCCGGTGCTTCTGCCGGCTCTACCTTCTGCACATAAAGAACCGGACCTTTTTTCTTATATGCCATCTGGAACTCATATGCAATCTGTGCCGTTACTGTAATCCACTGTCTATTTTCAAGAGAAGATATTTTATCGTAAAAACTGATATAACCGATAAAGGAAGTATCCTCTGCACAACAGGTCATGACCTTTCTGCCCGGTACAAAATTTTTGTCTTTAAAATATTTATTTTTTAAAACCTGCCCCTTAAAGCGTACGGTTTTACCCTTATACACTTCAGGGCGCTCGGAAACGTCCATGTACCAGATGCCGTAATCGCAGTCATCGACCTCAATCACATTTGCATTGACATCATACGGAAGCTGCTCTGCAATGGACATCATATCGCCGTTTTTGTCTTCAAAGACTATCTGTACATATGAATTTAACGCTTTCATGCTTCTTCTGTAGCTGCCAAGATCCATGCCGCTGCTGCAGCGGTTAAAAATAACCATATCTACATTTTTAACCATTTCAGCCATGATGGATTTCATATTTGCCCACTGTACACCGAAGGTTTCTGCATTTACCAGTGTAATGGACTGGTAAATCTGCCAACCAAACGGCTTTGCAGTTCCCATTAAAAGTGCCGGGTCCCACATGCCGTTGTACTCGACAATAACAATCCATGGGTCATACTGCTTATCCAGTTCTTTTAACTTTTCTTCGGTTAAATCTTCTTTTTCAAGTACAACCATGCTCACACCGTTATCTTTGAGCATTTTTTCATCGTACTCCTCCTCGCCTTCTTCGCATACAATAAGCAGCTTATTTTTTGCTTCCGCAAACTGTCCCATCTCAATTGTTTCTGTTATAAAACGGGTCTTTCCGCTGTCTAACTGTCCGTTTATAAAAAATATCGGAATCTGGTATTCTTCTTCTGCCATGTGTCCTTCCTTTCAACTCCTGTCCCTGTGAATTGCCGCAGAGCTTAGGCGATTTCAAATAATGTTTTTAACGCATCTTCTTTTAATTCAGCACCGATGACACAGATTCTTCCTGTGAAATCTGCCTTGCCGTCACGGATTTCGTATTCTCCCGGTACTAAATCAAAATACATCCATGTGCCGTCCGTGCAAGGAAGCATACCCTTTGAACGCAGAATCTTACCATATTCTTCTGTTTCAGCCAGCTTCTTTAAAATACCTTCAAGTGTTGCTTTATCATATTTATTCGGTGTTTCCGTACCCCAGCTTGAGAATACGTCATCTGCATGATGATGTCCCTCATGGTGGTGATGATGGTCGTGTCCGCAGCCACAGCCACATTCTCCATCATGATCGTGATGATGTTCATGGTCGTGGTCGTCATGGTCATGGTGGTGGTCATGTCCGCAGCCGCACTCCTCGTCATGATCGTGATGATGATGGTCGTGGTCGTCTTCATCATGGTCATGGTGATGTTCATGTTCCTCATCGTGATGATGTCCGCAGCCACATTCCTCGCCGTCATGATGATGGTGATGTTCATGCTCATGTTCTTCGTGTGCTTTTTCGGCTGCTTCCGCAAGCATTTCCAGTTCGAGGTTGGTTACATTTTCCATGGCACCTAAAATCTGTGTACCCTCTAAGTCATCCCAAGGTGTCGTAATAATATGTGCATTGGCATTGACTGTACGAATCAGTTCAATAGCCTTCTTTAACTTGTCTTCGCTGACATTCTGTGTACGGCTTAAAATGATTGTGCCTGCATGTTCAATCTGGTTGTTGAAGAATTCACCGAAGTTCTTCATGTATACTTTTACTTTAGAAGCATCTGCTACAGTTGATGCACTGTTTAAGCGGATTTCATTTTCGATATGAAGGTCCTTTACTGCCTTAATGACATCGGAGAGCTTGCCGACACCTGACGGCTCGATGATGATTCTGTCCGGATGGTACTTGTCAACAACTTCCTTTAAAGATGTACCGAAGTCGCCTACCAGTGAACAGCAGATACAGCCGGAATTCATTTCCCTGATTTCCACGCCGGAATCCTTTAAAAATCCACCGTCAATACCGATTTCGCCAAATTCGTTTTCTATCAGAACGACCTGCTCGTCCTTTAATGCTTCTTTTAATAATTTACTGATTAAAGTGGTTTTTCCTGCACCTAAAAATCCTGAAATAATATCTACCTTTGTCATGATTATCTTCCTTTCTGCCTTTACGGCAAGTTCTAATCTTTTCCTTATCTTTTATTATACCAATGCTGTCAACTCCCCTGTTCCTGCCGATAAATATAAAATTCTTATTAAATATAGTCCGAAATATACGGAATCTTGTGAAACAATACATCATCTAAATGTTCTGCAGCTTCCTCCGTGCCTTCTATCCGCTCCATTTCATACAGACGTTCTGCGGTCTTGTATCCTAAAAGCAGGGTTGTGAGTGTCGCAATGCTCATTTTTAAGGTATAATCTGCGGGTTCTTTTGTAATTTTACAGTGTCCGTCCTCAAACAGCACCGTCACCGTCTTATTATTCCATGAAAGCAGTTCATCATGCAGTTCAAACGCAATCCGCACCGGTTTTTCGTCCGGGTCGCACGGATAATTTTCAAAGAACTGCTCCACATCGACGATTCTGCCCATGCAGTACGGACGAATCATTTCGCGGATATCGCCGTCATCCATTTCAAAGGCTATCGGCTCGCTAAAATAGGTGTTTCCGCGGACTTCATCAATCATGGATTCATGCGCACGGATATACTCCCACAAGCCTTGCTGTGCCTCACGGTTTAAATAAATCATTTCTTTTATGTGCATAATGTCGGACTTGATTAGATAAACCATGTAACCGCACGGCTTATCCGCTTCATTGTAATAGACTGCCACATTGGTGTCGTCCTCGTCCCAGCGCCAGTATTCTTCCCATGCCAGCGCATTGCGGAACAGACAGCCGTGTGTCACGGATGCAAAAGTCGAATGAAGATTCATAAAATCGGCATTTTCCCAGTCCACGCGGCGCACATACCCCGGCGCAGTCGCTTTCGCCGGTATCTGGCGGTCTTTGACCGTATAGGAGATTTTATTGGATACGATTTCCCAGCCAAGCTTGTGATACAGCGGAATGGAATACGGATACAACAGTGCAAACGACTGGCCCTTATGCCGCATATTGGTCAGGCTCTTTACCATGAGTTTTTTCATAATGCCGTGTCCCGAATACTCCGGATAGGTGCAGACACTTGTTACAAATCCGATCTGAAAAACCGTGTCGTAAATATTCATTTTGAGCGGATAAACCGCAAACTGCGAAATGAGTGTCTTTCCGTCAAAACAGCCCAGCACGTCCGCACGGTCTAAGACCGGGAACTTGGACTGTTTAATCTCATCGTCCCGCCAGCCGGTTTCTGCCAGTTCCTGTTCTGTCACCTGAAAAGCGTACCGGAGCAGCGCATTATACTGGTTGACATCATCCGTTTCCGTTTTTAACGTTCGTATTTCGTATTTTGTTTTCCTAGCCATTTTATCCATACCCTTTTCTTCATTTTCATAGTAAAAGCCTATGATGCAAAACACCACAGGCTGTTATCATACCCTATATTACATTTTAAATCTATATCCGACACCCCAGATGGTTTCAATATACTGCGGCTTTGACGTATCATACTCAATCTTTTCACGAATCTTTTTGATATGCACGGTAACGGTTGCAATATCACCGATAGAATCCATATCCCAGATTTCTTTAAACAGTTCGTCCTTTGTAAATACGTGGTTTGGGTGCTCTGCAAGGAATGTCAGCAGATCAAATTCCTTCGTCGTAAAAACTTTTTCCTCGCCGTTGACAAAAACACGTCTTGCCGTCTTGTCAATCTTAATGCCGCGGATTTCAATCACATCATTTTCCTGCTTTGCACTGCTGACCAAGCGCTCATATCTTGCCAGATGTGCTTTTACTCTTGCCACCAGTTCGCTTGGACTGAACGGCTTTGTCATATAATCATCTGCGCCGACACCCAGTCCGCGGATTTTATCAATGTCTTCTTTCTTTGCCGATACCATGATAATCGGTGTGTTTTTGACTTCACGGACCTGACGGCAGATTTCATAACCGTCCGTTCCCGGCAGCATGACATCTAAAATCATAATATCAAAATCTTCATTTAAAGCGGTTGCCAGTCCCTGTGTACCGTCTGACTTAATGACAACTTCAAAATCACTTAATTCCAGATAATCTTTTTCAATTTCTGCAATGGCTTCTTCATCTTCTACTATTAATACTCTGCTCATACCCCAATTTCCTTTCTGTTTTACATTTCTGTGTTACATTTTATCTGAGTCCCTTTGCACTCTTTTTTCCACTTTTATCTTCTATACAATAATGGGAATTATCTTTATATTTTAACAGATTGATATGCATGGCTGTTCCTTCGCCCTCCACACTTTCTGCCCAGATTTTTCCCTTGTGGTCTTCAATAATTTTTTTAACAATGGCAAGTCCGATACCGCTTCCGCCCTGCCTGCTGTTTCTTGATGAATCCGTTCTGTAAAAACGTTCAAAAATACGCGGCAGTTCTCTTGCCCCAATGCCTTTTCCGTTGTCTGCCAGCAGAATGTGTACATAATCACCCTCGTCATAAACGGCAATTGTAATTTTTTCTTTCCGGCTTTCATCGCGGTATTTTACGGAGTTGCTGACAATATTGTTGATGACACGCTTTAACTGTTCCGCATCTGCAACGATAAACACATCATCCCCCGCATAACAACGGTAATCCAGATCAATGCCCTGCGCTTCTAAGTCAATCTTAATCTCCTCACAGCAGTCATCAAAATATCCCTTAATCGGAATCTTGGCAAAGGAATACGGCACACGATTGGTATCTAACTTGGAATAAATCGTCAGCTCATCAATCAGCTTGTCCATATCATTGACCTTATTGGCAATTGTACGCAGATACTTTTCCTGCTTCTGCGGTGTATCCGCAATACCGTCCTGAATCCCTTCCACATAACCTTTAATCGCCGTCAGCGGTGTCTTTAAATCATGTGAAATATTGCGGATCAGCTCTTTTTCTTCCATATCGGAACGAATCTTGTCTTCGGACGACTGCTTTAAAATGACACGCATTTCCTCAAAATCACGGCACACATCACCGATTTCATTTTTCGGGACATTCGGCATTTCAAAATCAAAATTACCCGCCTGTATATTATGTGTCGCCAGCTTCAGCTTATTAAGCGGTGTCACAACGGAACGGTATATCCACAGATTCAGTATCAGGCTTGTAATCACCAGTATCAGAAAAACTGCCGCAAACAGTTCGATTGCAAACATTTTCAGCTGCGGTACAATCTGATTTAATGATGTCAGAATGGATACACTGTATTCATTGCCCTGACTGTCGGAAAAATTAATCTGCTTTACCAGTGTCTGGTAGTCGCCGCCCTTATAAAGTGCCACATCACAAATGTTCTCATCTTCATCATATGCCGGAAGCAGCTCATCAATATTTTTTCCTTTAAGCACCTCTGACTGATATGTATAGACCCCGTTTTTACGGACAACCAGCTCTGAGAGCTTCTCTGACAGTCTGTAATCAATATGCTCCAGATAGCTTTCATCGTTAAACTTTTCCGGATTTTCCTCTGCAATTTCACGGATATCGTCATAAATATTTTCCGTAATCTTTCCCATCAGCTCCATCGGCGAGTAAAAATCAATCAGAAATGTCTGACTGTCTATCTCATAGGTCTGGTACATATTCTGTGCATGGATTTTATACATGCCGCAGATAACCAGTCCGCACAGAACCATCGGAAGAATACTCATAATGCAAAAAGTTAATATTAATTTATTTTTCAGTTTCATTGTCATCTTCATTTCTGCGCACGCCCTACGTCTATTTTAGCTATATTCTGCAGCCTATATGATTCCGGTCCGCATAATGAATTTGTGTTCTGTGCGCACGGACACAAAATGCGTGTGTGAAATAGATAAATACCAAATTTATCATATCACAAATTGTCTTATTTTTATCAAAACAAACAATAAATTTTATTAAATATTAGTAATAAAAGTAAAAAGGCTGGTACACACCCACGTTTCCGCATCAGTGTATACCAGTTTTCATCAGCCGATTTTTAATTTAAATTTCTGTACATCTCTTTCTGAATCGACACGTTCAATTAAAGCACCAAGACTTCTTAACTTTCCTTCAAAATCTTCGTACCCTCTCTGAATATATTCAATGTCCTCAATTTCGGAAATGCCTTCCGCTGCAAGTGCTGCAAGTACAAGTGCCGCACCCGCACGTAAATCCGGTGCTGCAAGCTGTGCGCCTGTAAATCCGGATACACCTTCGATATAAGCGGTGTTACCCTCTACCTTAATCTTGCTGCCCATGCGGTTTAATTCGTCTACATATTTAAAACGGTTTTCAAAAATGCTTTCCGTTACCATGCTTGAACCGTTGGCAAGTGCAAGAACAACTGCCATCTGTGGCTGCATATCCGTTGGAAATCCCGGATACGGGAGTGTCTTTACATTGGTAGATTTTAATTCTTCACTGCCAATAACACGTACGCTGTCATCACCTTCAATGACCTGACATCCGATTTCAAGCAGCTTTGCAGATAAAGATTCCAGATGTTTTGGAATGACATCTCTTACCGTAATATCACCTTTGGTTGCTGCTGCCGCAAACATAAATGTTCCCGCTTCAATCTGATCCGGAATAATCGAATACGTCGTACCGTGCAGACGGGAAACGCCTTTAATACGGATAACGTCTGTTCCGGCCCCTTTGATATTCGCGCCCATTGCATTTAAGAAGTTCGCTACATCTACGATATGCGGCTCTTTTGCTGCATTTTCAAGAATCGTATCGCCTTCTGCCATGCAGGAAGCTAACATCAGGTTAATTGTTGCGCCGACTGTCACGACATCAAAATAAATGTGGCTGCCCACAAGCTTTTCTGCCTTTGTATGAATCTTTCCGTAGGAAATATCCACTTCCGCACCCAGAGCCTTAAAGCCCTTGATGTGCTGGTCAATCGGACGGCTTCCGATATTACATCCGCCCGGAAGAGCCACCTGGGATTCCTTGTACTTTCCAAGCAGTGCGCCCAGTAAATAATATGACGCCCTGATTTTCTTAATATATTCGTAATCTACATTAATATCACTGATAGAACCACCGTTAATCTGAACGGAATTATTGTATACATAAGTAACCTTTGCACCAATCCCCTCAATTGCCTGTAAAAGTACACGAATATCCCGTACATTCGGCACGTTTTCTATCGTTACCGTTTCATCTGTCATAATCGCAGCAGCGAGAATGCCGAGTGCTGCATTCTTTGCTCCACCTATGGAAACTTCTCCTTGAAGGCGTACTCCACCCTTAATCACATACTGTTCCATTGTTATGCACCTCTATCTTATCTATATCAATTTCATTATTATTTTCAACATATTCTGTTAAATTATAACATAAACATCACATTTGTAAAGAGCACAGCCAAAAAAACCTTGCGAAAATAGCTTTGTTTTGCAAAGGCGCATTTACAGTATATGCTTTATCTGATACATAAGAACTATCTTTTACTGAATAAAGCGCAGTGGATTTACGGTGCTGCCGTTTATCCACAGCTCAAAATACAGACACGGTTCATCGCAGTTTCCGGTACTGCCGCTGTTGGCAATCAGCTGTCCTGCTGTCACATTCTGCCCTTTTACCACACCAATTGCATCAAGGTGTCCATATCTTGTTACGGAGCCGTCTTTATGTGTAATGTCAATACAATATCCGTAATCTGCATACCATCCGGTACGTGTCACCGTACCCTCTGCCGCCGCATAAACAGATGTCCGCTCTTTTGCAAGCCAGATGACACCGTTATTTACATTTCCGCCAAACTGTCCGGAAACCGGTAACCCATACGCACTGTCTGACTTCGTACCCACTGAAATCACCTGTGGCTGCGATTCTGTCTGGACTTTTTCATCTATAATCTTCGTATCTGTCCGTCTTCCATTAATATAGGAAACCTCTGCCGTAACCTTTCTGGTTCCTGTGCTTCCTTCTTCCTCTATCGTATTCTTACCCTTCTGTGCTTCCTCATCCTGTATATACTGCGGTGTTGCACGATACGCCTCATCATATGTTTCACGCTTTGTCATCACAACAGACAGCAGGGTTTCCGGTACAGAAAGTGTTATCATCTCACCCTCTGCAAGCACCGAATCCGTATCCAGCTGCGTATTCCATTCGTAAATCTGTTCTTTATCAATTCTGTAATCGGAAGCGACGGATTCAACGGTTTCTCCCGCCTTTACTTCATATAACACACGGTTTTCTGATGATTTTGTCACTGCTTCGTAAGCCGTGTCCACATTGACAATCCCGGTCTTTGCAAGAAGCACTTCGCTGACAGTTACATTCTGCGCAAAATCAATGGATGTAATCCCGTCATGCACGACCGTTCCGTCTTCCTGTGTCGTGGATGCCTGTCCGCTTAGTACCGCAGATACGATGTCTTTGCTGGCATCCGTCTGGGTCTTTTCAAAACTGACGGTATAATCTCCGCTGCTGCCTGTGGCATTTAACTGCACCGTATACTCTTTTTGGGTGTCATACTGCTGTTCCACACGGGAAAGCAGCGTATACACATCATCCAGACTTGCAAGTGTAACCGTTGCATCGTCCATTCTGACCATATAGGCAATCTGTGAATTCACATCTGTTATACTGGAAAATAATGCACTATAGATACTGTCTGAGAGTTCTTCCTCACTCATGCGTTCCGCCGTAAGATGGCTCTCTTTAATTACCGTATACTCCGGCTCCATATATATAACATCAGGATAAATACCGGAAAGCCGTCCTCTTGCATCTGCAAGCGCTTTTGCCGCATCTGCGCGGGAATTGGCAGCCCCGACTTCTGTTCCGTTTACTTCTATACGGTAATACGCTACCTGATTATTTAAAAGATTCTTTTCTACAAACGGTATTGCAAATAAGCATACCATACTGGCAACAAACATTGCTGTCAGCAGCATCAGTCTCATTCTTTTCCCATATTTGGTAAAATGTGACATGACTCTCTCCATTTCTGCCGTGTGACGGCATTTCTATCATAATCTATAACATAATCCATAAACTGTGTAGTTTACTGTTTTGTAACACTTTTGTAATATTTGTCATGTTACCATATCCGGAGCAATTTGTAAAGAGCGGGCATCTTTGATGTCCGCCCCTTTAAGCCTGTAGTGTTATTCTTCTTTTTTACGCGAATCAAAGTAGACAAACGCATCTATTTTTTCAAGAATATCCGCGAAAATTTCCCGCGGCGCAGCTTCAATGTATTTCGTCAGGATTTCATTTTCCTGCTTTTTATAACGACCGTAGAAAATGTCGTACAGGTTGTGACCGCGCACGTAAATCCGGATATTTTCAATGTTATCCACAATGTCCTGACGGGACTGTAGCTTTATCCCCGTTTTTTTTAACATAGCTTTCACACTTGTTAATTTATAGAGATATTCCTGATATTTACTCCACAAAATGTCGTAAAACGCATCGACACTTTTTACAACACCAATCTGCGCCATGACTTCCGGAAACAGAAAATAATTCTCAAACGAATAATATTTTAAAATCAGCACATTTTTCTCCGTAACCCGTGGAAGATTGCCTTTATCTTCATGTGACCGGTCGCCGTAATATTTGCAAAGCTGCTGTCCTAACTGCATCCTGTTTTTGCCGTCGCTGTCCCGGATCATCATAAAACTGTCCTTTAAATAAACGGAATTAATGTATTTTAAATTGGCATACGTCTTGATATTCGTGCAGCTGTTGGTGGAAATAATCGCAATGCGCTTGAGCTGTCCGGACTCATCATAGACCTCGGAATAATATTTTTTAAGCAGCAGCGGCAGGCGGCTCTTATCCTGCTTACCCTCAACAATAAAGACAAAGCTCACATTCATCAAGTCATTTGCCGTGTAACCCAGATCATTTAAAATGGCATCCAAGTCGGTGTCTTCACGTACACACGTATTGTACCTGCTGTCGGAATACACCTGACGGATCTGTCCCGATGTAAAGTTAAACAGCATTTCCGGCTCGTGCGTGGAAAATATAACCTGATTCTTTTTGGACAGCCGGTAAAGGATTTCACTCGCAACCTTTTTTAACTGCGGGTGCAGATAAATTTCCGGTGTATCTACCATAATAATATACGGTGCTGTGTTTTTTGTATCCACATAGGTCTGAAGCAGGGATAAAATGTAAATGCTTTTTAAGCCTTCACCGAGCGCATCCAGTCCGCCCTCTTTTTTGCTGCCGCGCATACGCACAACGGTATCAATTTTAAACAGTTCGTCCGCATCAAATTTAATCTCATAATGAATTTCATGGGACTGCCCGCCGTTGCGGCTGAAATAGTAGTTTAAACGCTCTGACAACCGGTTTAAATTACACGTAAATAATTTGTACTGCAACAGGCGGCTCGTTTCCATCAGTGTCAGCTGTTCCGGCGTTTTTTTCTGGATTACGCCGATACATTCAAAGCACTGGTGGCATTTGCGTTTTTCATCAAAAATGCACCGGTCGTCCCGCAGTGCCTGCAGTCCGGTATCCTGCTGTAATAAAATCAAATCCTGACTGATATCTTCTTTGTCACGGTACTGGTCCACGAAATAGATTTTCGGAAAAATACTTTTGATATAACGGTTGTTTTTAAAATAACCGTCTTTGTAGCGTACGATGCCGTTTCTGCCGTAAATGTATTCAAATTCAAGCGTGCCGCCATCCTCCGTTTCCTGATAGGACGGCAGCTTTTTACAAAAATTTTCTTTCCACAGTGAGAACTGCTTGAAATTACCGACAATGCCGTTCTGATGCAGATACTCTAAATCTTCATCTGTAATCAGAAGCTGTATGCCGATGGTAATATTGCCGTCCCGGTGGTGAAAATCCGCTTCGGATATGGCATAATCGCCGGATACCGCGCGGATTGCATCAAGCATGACAGATTTTCCGGCATTGTTTCTTCCGACTAAAATAAGTACGTCTTCAATATCGCGGATTACCAGTTCCTCTACGGATTTAAAATTTTTAATAGACAACTGTGTGATTTTCAACGAAAATGCCCCCTTTTTGTCTTACTTTTTTCCTTTTTCTTTTCGGGTATGTTTACCGCTTCTGCCTTTCGCTTTTACACCTTTTTTTGTGCTGCTTTTAGACTTGTGTTTCGGGTTGTTTCCGGCAATGCTTTGGGGTTTGTTTTTTGCTACGGAATATCCGAATGTGCCAAGCTTTTTACCCAGTGTAAAATATTCACCGTGGGAATATGTCACTAAATCTGCCGCATTTAAGTCAAATCTGCCTTTTTCATCCATGTAATCATCATCAACCCGCACCGCCACGACTTCTGCCAGAAACATATCGTGTGTGCCCAGTTCAAGCACCTGTGTCACACGGCACTCTATATTGACCGGACTTTCCGCAATGCCCGGTGCTTTTACCTTTTCTGACGGCTGCGGTGTCAGGTGCATTTCCTGAAACTTATCAACATCCCTGCCGGAACGCACACCACAGTAATCGGTTGCACGGCATAACTGCTTTGTCGTCAGATTTACAACAAATTCTTTTGTTTCCTTTATAATGTCATAGGAATATCGGTTTTTCCTTACGGAAATTGAAAGCATTGCCGGATCTGAACAGATTGTTCCTGCCCATGCCACGGTAATAATATTCGGTTTTCCGCCCTCGCGCTGGCAGCTCACCATCACTGCCGGTACGGGATATAACATATTTCCCGGTTTCCACGTCTGTTTTGCCATTTTTAAATGTCCTTTCTGATTTTTGTATTCGGTTTCTGTGTTATATTTCTATTCTTTTATGGATACACTATCTTATGATGTCATCATCAAACCTTTGTATATGCCGTATTCCGGCGGATTGGAGTTTTATGAATACTGTCACCCAGAAACTTACGCGCTTAAAAATATTTACCGCAGTTTCTTTTATCCTTACTGCGGCGCTTGGCACTGCCTGTCACTTTGCCTTTGATTTTTTCGGTCAGAGCCGTCTGATTGCCCCTTTTGTTCCTGTCAATGAGTCTACATGGGAACATTTAAAGCTATTGTTTTTTCCGTTTCTTTTACTGCTTGTAATCGGCTGTTTTGCCGGTATTGCAGGCGGCAATGCACCTATTTCCAACCGCAGTCTGAAAAAAATGTTTTTATCCTGCTACTGGGACGGCGCGGCATTTGGCGAACTCTGCGGCATGGCGGCCGTTGTCGTCTTATTTTACGGCATCAACGGCATTTTAGGCTTTAATCTGGACTGGGTAAACATCGCTATTTATTTTATTGCTGTTTTATACGCCCACTATACCTTTTACCGGTATGCGTGTCTTCCATATTATAATACATTTTCCTACCACAAACCGCATCGTCCGGTTCCGCTGATTCTGCCTGTTTTTGTACTGGTATTTGTGACATTTTTATTCATGCTTTTTACCTTTTATCCACCGCACATCGGTCTTTTTTCCGACCCGCAAAATGGCAGCTACGGTCTGTCCGCCAGTCTTTTTACCAGATACTCATATCCTTCCAGAATGACGGCACTGTGGTCAGAAGCCAGCAGGGTCGTGTGTTCCATCGTATAGGTTTTATTTTCAAGTACCGCACCCGGACTCCACTCTACACGGACCTGGGATTCCGTGCGGACTGCCAGTTCCTTATTTTCAAGGCATAACCGATGCGTCGCGCAGACTGTACCGTCTGCGTTGTTTTTTCTTGAAATTTCGGTATCTTTTATTGTAAACCAGCCTGCATTTTTAGCATCATCGCCAGCTTTTTCATGCAGAAGTCCCTCCGGCACCAGCGCAATATAGGCAGTTGTAATAATCCGCGTACGCGGGTCCCTGTCATATGCACCATATGTTTTTAACTGTTCAAAGTTTAAATGCTCAATTCCTGTTTCTTCCTGTAATTCTCTTGCTGCCGCCGTTTCGAGATTTTCCCTGTACTCCACAAATCCGCCCGGCAGCGCCCACCATCCGATGCTTGGGTGGTTTCCCCGCTGAATCAGCAGTACTTTGGTCACTTTCTTTTCGGATTCATTGTAGGCAAATACCGCCATATCTACGGTATTGCACGGATTCTGGTATTTATGCGGGTCATATTTTTCCAAAAATGTGACCAAATCTTCTCCGGCTGCGTTTTTTTCTCCCGTTCCCATAAATGCTTTTACAGCTTTTTCTTTATCTAAATACATATTTCTCTCCATTCCGCTCTTTTATGCTTTTTCGCCGTGCATGTGCGGGCATTCGCCCTATCGCTTAAAATCTTCAAGAAGTGCACTGTGCAAGCACGGCACTTCTTTCCGCTTTTAACCGGCACGGCTCATTGCTTACGCACATTTTACCACAAATGGGGGTTGTATTAAATCCCTGTGGTTACAATTGTTTTTATTTTCTGTCTTTTTTGAGTTTTTATTAATTTTTTATTTTTTTTAGTTCTATTTTATGCTACTTGTACATCTTATTTATTTATGCTACAATGCAATTATAAGAATTCGTGGAACATCATTGAAAAGATTACATATTTTCCGCCTTTCCAAGGGGGTTTTATGCCTTTTAAAGTTGTGTCGTCCCACGATGATATTACCGCAAATGCGGAGGAATGGAGGATTTTATGATTGGAAATGTAATCGTTGGTCAGTCTGGTGGTCCAACATCAGTAATTAACTCAAGTCTGGTAGGTGTATACAAAACTGCACGTGACAGAGGGGCAAAAAAAGTATACGGTATGCTTCACGGCATCAAGGGGCTGCTGGACGGACAGTATGTTGACCTTTCTGAAAAGATTAAGACTGATATTGACATCGATTTGTTAAAGAGAACCCCATCTTCTTATCTGGGTTCCTGTCGTTACAAACTGCCGGAGGTAAATGAAGATAAAGCTGTATATGAAAAAATCTTTAAGACACTTGAAGATTTGGAAGTAAAATACTTCTTCTACATCGGTGGTAACGATTCCATGGATACCATTAAGAAGCTTTCCGATTATGCAAATCTTGTAAACAGTGACATTAAATTTATGGGTGTTCCAAAAACTATCGATAATGACCTCGCTGTTACTGACCACACACCGGGTTACGGTAGTGCTGCCAAGTATATTGCGGCAACGATGAAAGAAATTATCCGTGACGGTCTTGTTTATGATTATCCGACAATCACAATTGTTGAAATCATGGGACGTAATGCCGGATGGCTGACTGCTGCTGCTGCTCTCGCAAAGGGCGAAGACTGTGAAGGCGTAGATATGATTTACCTTCCTGAAAAGGTATTTGATATTGACAAGTTCATGGCAAGAGTAAAATCTTTAAGCGAACAGGGTCGTTCTATGGTTATTGCGATTTCAGAAGGTATTAAGGTTGCTGACGGCAGATACGTATTTGAACTTTCTGACCACGTAGAATTTGTCGATGCATTCGGACACAAGCAGTTAGCAGGTTCTGCAAAGTTCCTTGCAAACAAGATTGGTTCTGAACTCGGCATCAAGACAAGAGCAATTGAACTTTCTACCATGCAGCGTTGTGCCGCACACATGACTTCCCGTACGGATATCACAGAGGCCTTCAACGTAGGTGGTGCAGCTGTAAAGGCAGCTTTTGAGGGTGCTACAGGACAGGTCGTTGTCTTAAAGAGAATTTCTGATGACCCATATATGTGCATTACAGAAACACATGATGTTCATGATATTGCCAATGTGGAAAAGAAGATTCCGTTAGAATGGATTACAGATGACGACTATGTTACAGATGATCTGATTCACTATATCAGACCACTCATTCAGGCTGAACTTTCACCAATTATGGTTGACGGTCTTCCAAGACATTTAAATGTCAATTTCTAAAACTGAATAACATTTTAGGTGAAATCCCCGGAAACCCGTGTCGCGGCTGACCGGGGATTTTTATTTTTAAATTTTTCCAATATAATAATTTTTTGTTCTTCCCCTTGTCATTCTCCCGATTATCCATTACAATCACTGTATCCTAAAAATATGAACATACACGGACAGCCGCTTCTTTTAACGGACTGCCGGCTGTTTTTTGAAGAATGGAGATTTAAAAATGAAATTTGTAATACAGCGTGTCAATCACGCAAGTGTCACCGTTGACGGTCAAACGGTCGGTTCTATCGGTAAAGGACTGCTGATTATATTCGGCGCCGGAAAAGGAGATACTGAAGAAATGCTGCCAAAGTTTGTGGATAAAATCACAAAGCTGCGGATTTTCTCTGATGAAAATGACAAAATCAATCTTTCCCTTTTGGACGTAGGTGGCGAACTGCTTGTCGTAAGCCAGTTTACACTTTACGCAGACTGCCGCAAGGGAAACCGTCCAAGCTTTTTTGATGCCCTTGAACCGGACCGTGCCGATGCTTTATACGAGAAATTTGTTGCATTGTGCCGCGAAAAAGTCACCAAAGTAGAAACCGGAAGCTTCGGTGCACATATGCGTGTTGACCTTGAAAATGACGGTCCGTTTACCGTTGTCTTAGACAGCCGTGATTTTTTCAAAGAATCCTCAAATGAAAGGCGGGAAAATTAAGATGTTCCGATTATGGTGTAAATTATTTGATGACAGCAATCATCTGCTCAAGGATATGGTGGTGGAAAATGATGATGCGGCCACAAACCGTACCCGAAAAATTTTTGACGGTATCCACAGTGCCTGCTATGCCTTTGATTTAAGCGAGCCTATCTGGCTGGATTCCAATGTTGCGGAGTTTAAACGTCATTCCAAAGTCCGTTTCTATCAGGATAATTTTATTGACAGCATTGACTTTTCTTATATGGAAATTCAGGTGATTGAAGAAGACTAATACAAAAGACTATTCTTGCAATAATTTTTTTTAATAAATACAGTTCCAATACACATTTATTTTTGTAAATGTGTATTGGAACTTTTTAGACTGTAACAAAAATATCTGTGTATCAGCGTTTTGACTGATTCGTCGACCGTGCCAGCTTCTCAACTGTTTCTTCTGGCAGGCAATTTCAAGCCGTTCACGGATTGCGGCATATTCTTCCTCCAGCTGTTTTAACTTTTTCTTATTTTCTTCGAGTTCTTTAAAATCCTTTTCATACACAAAGATATGAAACGGTATCAGAAAGAACAGTTTTTTCTCAAACAGTTCATGAATCGTATAGCGTTTTACTTTTAATACCGGCACGATATAGGATACCTTTCCGCCCGGAGTTAAGACTTTAACCGTCATGTGTTCCGGGGTGTTTTGGGTATGCCGGAGGGATACAATCGCTGAATCTGGGAATTGTACTGTCAAAATATTTGATGTAAAAATGTGTGAAAGGCTGTCCACTCCCATTCAGGGCAGACAGCCTTTTATTATTATCCAACGACATTCCGGACTTTGCCTTCCGTAAATGCCTTAATATTTGCATAGACCTCATCCATCAGCCTTGTACGGGCTTCTACGGTTGCCCAGGCAATGTGTGGCGTTACAATGAGTTTTGTACTGTCTTTTACGGAATTGAGCGGATTGTCTGCTTCAACCGGTTCTTTTGTCAGCACATCCAGTCCTGCTGCCGCAATCTGATTTTCATTCAAAGCGGCTACCAGATCCTCATCATTTACAATCGGACCACGTCCGACATTAATTAAAATGGCGCTGTTTTTCATCTTCTCAAATGCCGCCTTATTCATCAGATTTTCCGTATTCTGATTCAGCGGTGCATGAATGGATAAAATGTCTGACTGCGCTAAAATTTCATCAAATTCAACACGCTCATACGGTACATCATAAGTATGTCCGCTTGCTGAATAATAAATCACCTTGCAGCCAAAGCTTTCTGCAATTTTTGCCACACCCCTGCCGATAGCACCGAGTCCGATAATGCCCCATGTCTTGCCTGCAAGTTCATGGAATTTTGCATCAAAATGCGTAAAACACGGACTGTTAATATATGCACCGGATTTTACATAGTTATCATAATAGCTCAACTTTTCAAGCAGATAGAAACACAGCGCAAAGGTATGCTGAATGACAGACTGTGTGGAATATCCTGCAACATTGGCAACTGTTATGCCATGTGCCTTTGCATAGGCAAGGTCAATGTTGTTATAGCCTGTGGCGGTTTCTGCAATCATTTTTACCGCCGGTGCACCGGATAATACCGCTTCGTCAATCACAACTTTATTGGTAATAATGACTTCCGGATTGTGTTCTGTAATCCGCTGTTTTGCTTCTTCCCTGCTGCTTTGCGGATATGTAATCACTTCGCCGAGTTCCTTTAACTTATCCAGTGAAATGTCATCTCCCAAAGTAATTGAATCCAGTATCAGTATCTTCATTGTCAAAACTCCTTTCGTCTGTTTGTACAGTTCTTTTATTAATCAAATTATAACATTTGACGTTGTTTTTTCAAGAAAAATGTCCTTTTGCCGCACAGATTTTATCATATCTTCTGTTCATTTTCATAAACTCACTGGCGGCTTTCCCTTTTAATTTTGCAGCCATCACTTTTCCCGCTTCACTGCGCACGGCGCCACTGTTTTCCAGATAATCCACGAGTTCCACAACCGTATCTTTTAAATAGCCGTCCACATCTGCCATACAGTCCATAAAATGCAGGGACACACAGCACATCGCCGCGACCGCCGCACAGATATAGACTTCATCTGTATTTCCCTTAAAAAGAACCGCCGAAAATATTCCCAGTAAAGCAATCCCATATTTGACCATTCCCGCAATCCGCTGCCATGCTTTCATGCGCAGTCCACAAATTTTCTCATTTTCGATAATCTTTTCCACAAAAACTTCGGTGTTATTCACCGCGATCTCCAGCTTACAGCAGTCATCATACTTGTCGACTGCCTTGCGGATCACCGGCACTTTTCTTGTTCCGCTGCGGATATCCTGTATCATCTCATAGCAATTTTTAAATAAAAACAGCCAGATAGCCATCCCCACCATAAACACCACTGCCATCAACACTACTATTATTTTCATACTTCCCCCATTTCTGAACAACTTGTTGCAAACAAGCTTTCATTTAAGGCTTGTTTACACTCCTTTCCCATAAGCCATACTGCCTTTCAATTACGTAACATAATAATATCGCAGAAATGCTAAATTGAAAAGCATTTCTGCGATAAATCGTTCGTCAAATATCGGGGATATTCGTCTTATTTTAAGCTTTTGCGACTAGGCAATGCGGGAAACAAGTTCCTTTAATAAAAGAACAGAGTTGTGAATTGCCTGTTTTTCAAATGTCGGATAATCCATGGTCGCGCTGTCATCTGCCTTATCGGAAATTGCACGTAAGATGACAAACGGCACACCGTTTAAATATGCAGCCTGTGCAATCGCTGCGCCCTCCATTTCCGTGCAGTAACCGTCAAAATTGGCACTAATTCTTTCCTTTACCGCCTTGTCTGAAATAAACTGATCGCCGCTGACAACTCTGCCCACATGCACGCCAATCTGCGGCACAACCTTTGCACAGCTTTCCTTTGCCAGCTCAATCAGTTTTGCATCGGCCTTAAATGAGAGCGTATCCATTCTCGGAATCTGACCGGGTGCATAGCCAAAGCCTGTTGCATCCATATCGTGATGCAGTACATCATCCGAAATAACAATGTCTGCAATGTTAATTTCATTTTTTAAAGAACCGGCAATGCCTGTATTAATCACATAATCCACGCCGAAATCGTCCACTAAAATCTGTGTGCAGACCGCCGCATTGACCTTACCGATACCACTTCTTACAATAACAACATCTTTTCCGGCAAGCTTTCCGGCTTTAAATGTCATCTGCGCCTTTGTTTCCTCGCGTTCAATGTCCATGACTGCTACAATCTGTTCCACTTCTTCATCCATTGCTCCGATAATTCCTATCATAATATTCTCCTTTTTATTTACTTGTCAGCAGTGAATATGAAATCGTGCTGACTTTATCGTTATTCATGACAAATGTCAGGGTCATTTTATCCTTAGAATACGCATAGGTGTTGCCTGCTGCAACGTAATCCGTGCCGTATGCCTTTGTCACTGCCGCAAAGCTGTCACCGATTTTAATACCTTCTGCCGTATTTACTGTATCATCTTCGAGCGTAATTGTATAGATATACTTTTTGCCGTCTTTTTCATACGTCTGTAAGGTAAAGCCGTCATAATAGTAAAATGTATCTTTTCCTTCGAATGCACAGCTTAATGCCTCATATGTGCCGCTAGGCGGTGCTCCAAGTGCATCTGTTACCGTCTGGGCATCTTCATTAATATAAATCTGCTGGTCACCTGTGGTAAAAATGTAACCGCTCTGCTGATTTTTTGCACTGCTGCCGGATGCTGTGCCGCAGCCTGCAAGTGAAATTACGGTCACTGCAATACACAGCGCCGTTATCCAAAATTTTTTCATCAATCTGCTGTTCCTTTCTCTGCTTCATATCGTTCTTCCATTTCCTGCCAGTAGGATAAAACCGCACTGTCCTGCCTGTGATCAGGCAGATCACATTCTGTCCGCAGAATCTGTCCGAAATAGCAGGAAAGCTTTTCCGCTCCCCACACATTTAAGTGCAGTCCCGCATCATAAGTATCGGTTGTCAAATCAATCCCGGATTCCTGAATGGACTCCAGAAAATTGTAATACGGCAAATCCTTCTGCGCGGCATAATCTTTGATCTGTTCTTCCCATTCATCATACCACACCGGATAAATTGTCGGTGCTTTCATCAGCACCAGACGGATATTTTTTTCCTTGCAAAGCTGCGTGATTTTATCCAGATAGTCCCACGCATTTTCACCAAACGAATAATCGGCAAGCGGCGTCTTTCTCGGCTGTGTCGTCACACCCTTTCTCTCCGTCTGCAATAAATATCCGTTATACGAAACCATATCTTTTGAAAACATATACCGGAAATCTTCTTTTGTCAATGCACTCCACCGCGAATGAAACCGAAGCAGTGGAAATACATAGCTTATAAAACTTTCTTTTTCTGTCATGGAAGCCCGTATGGATGCCGCCTTGCTGTCCGACCACTTCATGCCGTCTAAGGTCATGCGGTTATACGCTTCATTCTGCGGTTCATTGTACTTCATGGACAGCACGTTAAACACGACCGCCTTTGGTGTTTCATACCGCAGGGTTTCTTCCAATAAATAATACGACTGCCAGATCAGCTGCTGCGCGCTGCCGCGGATATAGCTTGTAATGCCGTATTCCTGCCAGAGTGTAACCGGAGAAATATTTTCATAAACCTCACAGTCCCCGATAAATATGACATCATTGTTTTTCGGTGCTTTATAATACTCGGCAATGAGTGCGCCTTCCTTTACATTTGACATATACTTTGGCATGAGCAATGCCTGGGCAAAGTACAGGGCAAGGACAGAAAGCACCATAAGAACTGCCACAATGCCTAAAGTTTTTATTTTACTGCGTACCATTTCTGTCCTTTCTTCATTATAATACACGGTTTAAAGCATGAAACCGCCGTGTCTTCCCAAACCTCTTTATGTACAAACATTTTTTAAAACTGGTTATATATGAACTGATTCGCATCGTACCCGATTCCGTACGCGCCGAAAATTAAAATGGCAAATAAAAGCGCAAAAACGACAAGATACTGCACTGCCGCTGTTCTTTCATAAAGCCGCTCCCGGATACTGCCTCTCCGCTGTTTTAAGCTGACACACAGCACCAGAACAACTGCCACTGCCACAACCGCATAATCCGCCGCTGTCAGACCGAGCTGTAACAGTCCCTTCATCGCCGCTGTCATATTCCAGTCCGTAAACATCGTCCCAAACATTTTAAAAGTCAGCCCGACATTCCGGTAACAGTCCAGCATACGCAGTGAGGACATCAAAAGCACCGTGCGCACCACCTGAAAAATACGGTAGGCATATTTTTTTTGTATGCCCGGAAAACGTTCGTGAAATTTTTCATAAAGCGGACGACATTCCTGTGAAAGCAGAATGACTACGGCATTTAACAGCCCCCACACAATGAAATTCCAGCTTGCGCCGTGCCAGATTCCCGTGGCAAACCATACCACCAGTGTTACAAAATACACCGGAATCCGCCTGCCTGCCGCCACGCCGAAATGTTTCCGGCAGAATGTAGACATTGACAGCACCGGCATGGACGCAGACAGCGGATAAAACAGATAATCCTTAAACCACGTTCCCATGGTAATGTGCCATCTGCGCCAGTATTCCGCAATATTTTTTGAAAAATACGGTCGTTCAAAGTTTTCGGCAAGCTGTATGCCAAACATCTGCGCAATACCGATTGTAATATCAATGCCACCGGTAAAGTCGGCATATAATTCTGCCGCATAAAAAAGCATGCCGCAAAATACGTAGAATCCGCTGTAAATATCCGGCTGTCCCACAATGGCATTGACCGCCACCACGATACGGTCTGCGATGACCAGCTTTTTAAAATAGCCCCACAGCACACGCTCCAGCCCGAACCACACCGTCCTGAAATCAAACCGATGCGGCGCATACAATGTCTGTGACAGTTCGCCGAAACGACTGATGGGTCCCTGTATCAGCTGTGGAAAAAAGGACGTAAACAGCGCCATTTTAAAAATATTTTTTTCTGCTTCGGCCTTACCGCGGTAAACGTCAATCACATATCCCATTGTCTGAAACGTATAAAAGGAAATGCCAAGCGGCAGTACCAGATTCACACGGGCAATGGAGTGTCTGCCGGTAAACAGCGCCGCAATGCCGTTTACATTGGCAATCGCAAAATTCGTATATTTTAAAACCGCAAGAATTCCAAGATTCACAAGAAGACAACCTATAAAAATCATGCGCTTTTTACGCTTTATCTGCTGTTTGTACGCTTTACGCTCCTGCTTTGACCAGACTTCTTTGTGTGCCTTTACCGTGTCATCCATGTGGTACTGCACCGCAGACATGATACGGGCGGCGGCATATGAGGTCACAATCGTAACTCCCATAAACAGCAGCCCGTAAAGCCCGGAACGTGCGTAAAAAAATACATTTGCAACAAGCAGTAAAATCCACTGAAACCGCACCGGAATCAGATAATACAGCACCAGCACACACGCTAGAAATGCCACAAATTCAAATGATGTAAAAAGCATGGTTATTCATCCTCTAAACGTGTAATCAGCGCATACAGCGCCTGTGCCGAATTAAAGTTTTCCGGTCCTAATTCATCTGCCGGAATGACAACATCAAACCGGTTATGCACCTCGGCGATAATCGTAATCATGTCAAACGAATCCAGAATCTTATCCGTAATCAATGTGGTACAGTTTTCATAATCCACATCCGGGTGCAGTTCTTTTAAAATTTCAATTAATTGTTCCATATTTCTTCTATTCTCCAGCATACATCTCTTTTAATTTCATGCGGTCGACTTTGCCGTTTAAGGTCAGCGGCAATCTATCCACCTGTCGTAAAACGCTCGGCACCATGTAGCGTGGAAGGCGCTCCTTTAAAAAGGCAAGCACCTCTGCCGGCTGTACTTCTCCCGCATAAAATAATACAATTTTTTTCTTTTCCTCATCATAAATACAACAGCCGCCTGCGATTTTTTCCATGCAGTTTACACTGCCTTCAATTTCACCAAGTTCAATACGATGTCCCATATGTTTAATCTGATAATCCTTACGGGAAGCAAACATTAATTCTCCGCGGTCATTATAATAACCCAAATCTCCGGTCTTATAAATAATCTCCGGATAGTCCTTATTGAGCGGATTCTGCACAAAATTCCCGGCAGTCTTTTCCGGCTGGCGGTAATATCCCATGGTCACCGCCGTTCCACGGATACAGATTTCGCCCTTTTCTCCCTGCGTTACTTCTTTTCCATCTTCATTTAAAAGCAGAATGCCGGTATTGGGAAACGGTCTGCCAATCGGAATCACTTCGTCTTCCTTAAATTCCCTGTCCACAACATAGTAGCAGGACATTCCGGTTGCTTCCGTCGGTCCGTACAGATTGATGTACCGTGCATTGGGGACATATTTTCTCCAAAGTGCAAGCTGTCTTGCCGGAAACACTTCACTGCCGAATGCAATCGTCTTTAAAGATGACGGCACTGCTTTTTCAAATGCGCCCAGTCCCGATATCATCGTCAGTGCCGGAACAACCCAGCAGATGGTATTAATCTGATGAGCATTGATAAATTCAACAAGCTTCACCGGAAACATAAATAACTGCTTTGGTATCAGGTATGCCGTTGCCGCAAATTTTAAGGTCGGATATATTTCCTTTAAACAGGCATCGACATACAGCGGTGCCTGATTGCCAAACACGGTATCCTCCGATACCTGCAACACTGCTGAAAGATTTTCAATATAATCAATGACTGAACGGTGGCAGGCTACAACACCTTTTGGGATGCCTGTTGAACCCGATGTGAATACAATATACAGTGCATCGGTATCAATGCTTTTTTCACGGACTGCCGACAGTGCTTTCGTATCCTGCGGTGTAGCTGATATCTGCTCATATAAATATACTTGTCCCTGATAGCCCATTTTGTAAAGCCTATCTGTTGTTGCTTTATCGCAGATTACCGCCTGCGGCGAAAGTGTCTTAAAAATCAGTTCCATTCTGTAAGACGGCATTTCCTCATCAACCGGCACATAATAGCACCCCGCATAAACCACACCTAAAAATGCAGTAATCGTCTGCGGGCTTTTTTCCATAAAAACCACCACCGGCTTTTTATACAATCCATCTTTTAAAAGCACTGTTCCGACAGACCGCGCCTGCATATAAACCTGCCGGAACGTAAGGCTGTCCGTTTCACTGGCATATGCCGTCTTTTCCGGTGCTTTCAGATATGCCGCTTCCAGATATTCTAATACATTTCTCATACTACCTCATTCCTAAGCGACTTTGTCGCGAAGCTGCGATGAGAAATTCGCGCAGGCGATTTCTCATCTGCAATCAGAGAGATTTGTTTTCGCTCAGAAACAAATCTCCGTGTGAAAAATATGCTCTCAAGCATATTTTTCGCATTTTCCTCATTCCGCAGGCATTTTAATGCCGGAGGAATCGCGAGCCAAATCTTATTTGGCCCTGCGATAAAACGACTTTGTGACGCCTGCGGCACAAAGTGAAACATCAAGCTACGCTTGATGTGCGAAAATCTTTAATTTATGGATTTTCGCATTTGCCTCCATTTCTGAGCGACTTGTCCGCCGCACGCTGCCACCGCCGCCTCCGCCAGCAGTTCCATACAGTCTGTATACGGTACGGCACACGGACATTTTTCTTTTAAATTTAAAATGGAAATTTCCGTACAGCCAAGTACGATTCTTTCTGCGCCGCCGGATACGAGTTCCTGTAAAATGCGGTTAAACGCCGCCATATCCGGCTCTTTTCCCGCTTTTATCCGGTAAATCAGCGCCATAAGGCTTTTTTGTGACAGCGCACCCGGCAGAACACTCTCGATTCCTGCATTTTTTAAACTTTCTTTAAATACACCGCCTGCAATCGTGCCGTCCGTTGCCAGCAGTCCCGCTTTTTTTATGTTCTGTGCCTTTAAGGACTGCACCGTCAGTTCAACCATATTGAAAAGCACGGCATGGGAAAGTTCCTGTTGTATCTGCGTATAAAACGCATGTGCTGTCACACACGGCATTGCAATATAATCACATGCGCCGTCTAAAAAATGCGCCGTCTGCCGTAATGCCGTCACAGGATTTTCCGCCTGCGGTCTGCCTAAAAGATACGCACTTCTGTCAGGAATCTGTGTATTGCTGTATACAATCACCGGTATCTGCTCTTGGTCGGTATCTGCCGCTGTCATTGCGGTTATCCGTTCCATAAAACAGGCAGTCGCCATCGGTCCCATTCCGCCTAAAATTCCCAGTGTCTTCATTTTCTTTTCCTTCCATAATAAACGGATTGCTTATTGCAGGACAAATTCCGTCTGCGGTGTTGCAGGATATCGGTCTGCGGCAAAATCATAGAAATTCGGCTTTATCTGTGTAAAGTCGCGCACCTGCTTATCCGTCAGCATAAAACACGTAAATCCGTTGGAAATCTGTGTGGCATCAAAATGATACCAGCCTGTCCCAACATTACACAAAATCCAGTAGTGGTGGCTGCCGTCCCCTGCGTTCTGCCGCTCCACACGCATGGTTTCCGCTCCGGCACGCTGTAACAGCACATTTGCAACAGCATAATACGTATAGCAGTCGCCGCCTGTCGTGCCGTTCTGCTCAATATTCTGAAGTCCTGCATACCATTCCGCATCCCAGTCATCTGCAAGGCGCACGCCCGCATACGTAATATTGTTATGCGCATAATCAAAAATGGCTTTTGCCTTTTGTCCGAGTGACATCTGCGGTGTTGTAATCTTTGCCAGTACACTGTCAACCAGCGCATATGCCTCCTGCCAGTCCTGTGCGCGTTCCACCACGGTTACGCTTGCATTGACCTTTGCCAGGTTGCCCGCACTGTCTGTTGCCAGATAAGCGATAGGGTACGTTCCCGTCTGTCTTGTATTGACAGACACCTTTTCAACCGTTACATTCACCGGTCCGTCCACATCATCCACGGCACTGACCCCGTCCAGATATGAAACAGTATCCCCGATGGTCACTGTGATGTTATGTACACCGTTAATCTGCGGCGCTGTTTTATCTTTATGCACCCATTCGAGTGTCTGTGTATATTTTTTACTTCTTCCCTTTTTATTTTCCACTACAAACTCAACCGTCTGCTTTCCAATCTGATGCACCGGCATATCTACAAAAGTGACCAGCACCTCTGTGTCATCATACGTTTCAATAAAATCCTCTGCCGATACATCTTCTTCCATATCGAGTACCAGCGGGTGTGTCTTTACATAAATGCCCCGGTTATATACCATATTCATCAGAAAAAATGCGGCAGTTCCTATGATAATCATTGCAATGGACCATTTTAAAACGAGTGCAGCCCCCTTTTTCAGGCGTCGTTTTTTCTTCTTTTTCCGTGCCATTTGCTACTCCGTTTTCAATCCTTCTATGAGCGGAAAATGTAGATTTGACACTCATAGCATTTTATACAAATTTTTCTTCATTGTGCGGCTTTTACCGCATATTAATAATTATACCCATACCACTCGTAATTTGCAACTTTATCCTGTTGATTCCTTACCGGACATCATGGCACAATTATCCTTTGTTTAGATAAATTTTCTTGTATCCCGCTTCATTTTATGATACCATGACAATGCAAAAAACAAAGGAGAGAAAATGATGAATTATAAAACACAGGGCGTCTGTTCACGCGCCATTCATTTTGATGTTGTTGATAATAAAGTAACCAATGTAGCTTTTGAGGGCGGCTGCTCCGGCAATACACAGGGTGTTGCTGCTTTAGTAGAAGGCATGGATATTGATGAAGCCATCCGCCGTATGGAAGGTATCCGCTGCGGATTTAAGTCTACTTCCTGCCCGGACCAGCTTGCAACGGCTTTAAAGCAGTATAAGGCTCAGAATTAATTATGGGAAATGTGGCGCGTTTTAAGCGCATTTATATAGAAATCACCAGTTCCTGTAATTTAAAATGTTCTTTTTGTCAGGAAACCCTGCGCAGTCCGCATTTTATGTCTGTCGATGAATTTGCACATACCTTACAGCAGATCCGTCCGTACACCAACTACATTTATCTGCATGTAAAGGGCGAACCGCTGCTGCATCCGCAGCTTGATGAAATTCTTGCGCTGTGCCGCAGGGCAGGTGTAACCGTAAATCTTACAACAAACGGGACACTGCTTGCGCAAAAACTTCCCATACTGCTTGCACAGCCTCCCCATCAGATGAATGTTTCCCTGCACAGCGCAGACGACAATGACTGCATTGACATGGATACTTACATTGCGCAGTTATTTGCCTCCTGTGAAACACTGCTTGCACAGACGGATACTGAGATTTCCCTGCGGCTGTGGAATACCACCGGTGTTCCAACACTGTTCGGAGAAAAAAACTGCGTGATTAAACGACATTTGTACGTCAATGTGCAGTCACCTTTTGAATGGCCTGCACTTGATAATGCGTACTGCAACGACAGGGGCTTTTGTCAGGGACTGCGCCAGCATATGGCGGTTTTAAGTGACGGAACGGTCGTTCCGTGCTGCTTAGACGGCAATGCCGCCATGGCGCTCGGCAATATTTTTACAACACCGCTAAAGGACATTCTTGCCGGGGAACGGAGTGTGCGTTTTATAGAAGGCTTCCGTGCCAAACGTGCCGTTGAACCACTGTGCCGGCATTGCAGCTTTAAAGAACGTTTTTCCCATAAAATGTAGTATTTAACGGATTATTTATTTTTTACACGGCAAGCGTAGCTTGACGTTGGCTATATTGTTTATGAGCAAAAACAAATAGCTATGATGGCAGATGAAAAACCGCTTTCGCAAATTTCTCATCGCCTCTTTACAACAAGCTGCTCAGAAATGAGGATTATTATGAAACGGATTGTACTTACCGGCGGCGGTACTGCCGGACACGTTACACCGAATATTGCACTGCTTCCGAGCTTAAAGGAAGCCGGATATGAAGTTTTTTACATCGGTTCTTATACCGGCATTGAAAAACAGCTGATTGAAGACCTTGAAATCCCGTATTACGGCATTTCTTCCGGAAAATTAAGACGCTACAAAAGCCTTAAAAACCTTTCCGACCCGTTCCGCGTTCTCAAAGGGTATTTTCAGGCAAGGACGCTGATGCGCAAAATCAAGCCGGATATCGTCTTTTCCAAAGGCGGTTTTGTATCTGTGCCGGTTGTTTTAGCGGCAGGACATAAGCGGATTCCGGTTATTATCCACGAATCTGATATGACACCGGGACTTGCCAATAAAATTGCCATGCGTTCCGCAACGAAAATCTGCTGTAATTTCCCGGAAACGGTTCAGTATCTCCCACAACAGAAAGCTGTGCTTACCGGTTCTCCTATCCGGAAGGAACTGTTACAGGGCAATAAACTTGCCGGACTGAATCTATGTCATTTCAACACAGAAAAACCGGTTATTCTTGTTGTCGGCGGAAGCACCGGCGCCGTAAAGGTCAACAATGCCGTGCGTGCCATTTTACCGGAGCTGTTAAAGGATTTCCAGGTGGTTCATCTGTGCGGCAAGGGCAAAACCGATAAAAGCTTTGAAAATAAAGAAGGCTATGTCCAGTTTGAATATATCAGCAAGGAAATGCGCGATTTATTTGCAATGAGCGATATTGTCATTTCGCGTGCCGGTGCCAATGCAATCTGCGAACTGCTTGCCTTAAAGAAGCCGAATCTTTTGATTCCGCTTTCTGCCAATGCAAGCCGCGGCGACCAGATTTTAAATGCCAACTCCTTTAAAAAACACGGCTACTCTGCTGTTTTAATGGAAGAAGACATTACACCGGAAACACTGCTTGCGGCCGTGCGCGACCTGTATCAGAAGCGCATGACTTATGTCAATAACATGGCTTTAAGCGAGCAGAATGACGCTATCGGCAAAATCATGGAACTGATTACGGCAAATTCCAAGTAATTTTATAAAACTATATAAAACAGAGTGTGACAATTGGATTGCGGAACTGCCGCTTTTATCACACTCTGTTTTTATTTTCTTAAATATATCGCAGCCTTGCCAAAAAACAACACATAATCCGTGAACTGTCGTTTTTTCCTGTTCAAATGTCACTTGACTTTCCCGTAAAAATGCACTAGACTAATAATAGGAATAGTTACTAGAATTTTGTAAAACAAGGAGGATTTATGGCTACGGTTAAATATAGCAGACAGCGTGAGGCGATTAAGAATTTTTTAATGTCCCGCAAGGACCACCCGACTGCTGAGGTTGTATATGAACATGTTTTAAAGGCTTTTCCGAATATCAGCCTTGGAACAGTTTACCGCAATCTTTCTTTTCTGGTTGATAACGGTCAGGCAGTCAAAGTTCCTTGTGAAGACGGCTCTGTCCACTTTGACGGAAATGTCATGCCGCATTATCATTTTCAATGTACAGAATGTGGTGCAGTAATTGATCTGGATTTTGACGGTGCAGAAGAAAGCAGACAGTTCTGTACTGCCGCCGCCAGCAATTTCGACGGACAGATTGAGGGCAACGTCACTTTCTTTTACGGAAAATGCCCTTCCTGCGCACATAAAAACGAGCAGTAAACGCTTTTAAAATTTTTGATAAAATATCAAATAAGCTTTAATGATGTCCCGAAAAACCGGGCATACTATAAGCAGGAATTAAAAATAGGAATTATTATTATTTTCTATTGACAAATGACTTGGCGCATGATATATTATAGTCACAGCAAAACAATAATGATTACTATTTTAAAAATAAAAAAGCAAAGGAGATTAAAGCTATGAAATTTGTATGTTCTATTTGTGGTTACGTTTATGAAGGAGAAGCTGCACCGGCTGAATGTCCGGTCTGTCATGCAGGCGCTGACAAGTTTGTTGCCCAGTCCGGCGAAAAGACATGGGCTGCCGAACACGTTGTTGGTGTTGCACAGGGTGTCAGCGAAGACATCTTAGCTGATTTAAGAGCAAACTTTGAAGGTGAATGTTCAGAAGTCGGCATGTACCTTGCTATGGCAAGAGTTGCTCACAGAGAAGGCTATCCTGAAATCGGTATGTACTATGAAAAGGCTGCTTATGAAGAAGCTGAACACGCTGCAAAATTCGCAGAACTGCTTGGTGAAGTTGTAACAGACAGCACAAAGAAGAACCTTGAAATGAGAGTTGAAGCTGAAAACGGCGCAACTGCCGGTAAGACTGATTTAGCAAAGCGTGCTAAGGCTGCAAATCTGGATGCTATCCACGATACCGTGCATGAAATGGCACGCGATGAAGCTAGACACGGAAAGGCTTTTGAGGGTCTTTTAAAAAGATACTTCGGTTAATTAAGAGTTTGCCGGAAACAGCTTAAAATAAGAATTTTTAAGGATAGATAGCCGTTGGGACTGTCTATCCTCTTTTTGTTTTAGAAGTTTAATGCAAAATATTGATATAAAATTTTTGATTACTATTGCAAATATTGTCATGCTATGTTATTCTATATATAGAATATATTCTAAAAAAGAAATTTAAAGTGTAATTTATATTTCCAATCTAAGTTACGCTTTAGATTTATCAACATTTTCAATCAGACTTTTCTATGCATTTTCTTTGGATTCATTACAAATCCATAAAAATATTTAGAAAATCCATTCAAACTCTTGTCGCCAATCCAAATAATCTATTATAATTAAAGAAAGGATAACTGCATGGACAATACACCATACGATGATGTATTCCGTACACTGTTGACTGATTGTACGGAATTAATGATTCCGGTAGTCAATGAAATTTTTCATACAGACTATACCGGAAAAGAAACAATCTGCCTGCTTCAAAACGAGCATTTTATCAAAATGCCCAACGGCAGTGAACAGGAACGCATTACCGATTCCAGCTTTGAAATTATCCGTAAAGAAACCTCACCGGAGCTTCAAATACAGCGAAAGCGCTATCATATTGAATGTCAGAGTACAGAAGACGGCAGTATGATTATACGAATGTTTGAATATGATGTCCAGCTTGCATTGGAAAACAAAGAGATGACAGCAGACACCCTAACTGTGAGATTTCCGGATTCTGCGATTGTATCACTTAGGCACTCAAAAAATACTCCGGAAGTAATGACTGTAAAAGTACAGACCCCAGGCGGCAGAATTTCTTACACCGTTCCGGTATTAAAGGTAAAGCGCTACACTATAAACGAACTGTTTGAAAAAAAGTTATTTTTTCTGATACCGTTTCATATTTTTGCGTATGAAAAAGATTTCAAAGAACTGGAAGAAAACAATAAAAAATTAAAGCAGCTGGAAGCTGAATATGCCTCAATCAGGGAACGTCTTGAAATTGCCTGCCAAATGGGGGATTTAACAGAATATCCAAAAGTTGCCATTCTTAACATGTCACATAAAGTCATAGAACATCTTGCTGTAAAATATCAAAAAGTCGCGAAAGGAGTGAGCCGGAAAATGGGTGGAAAAGTTTTAGAATATGAAGCAAAAGATATTTTAAACCGCGGACGCATGGAGGAAAAATTTCAATTAGCCGCAAAACTGCTAAAAAGCGGCAGTAGTGTTGAATATGTGGCAGAACTTACGGAACTCCCGCAGGAAGCTGTCTTAGAACTGGCACAGACCCTACAGTCTGAACAGTAAGCATAAAAAAACGTATCTTTTCAGCAGTCCCTTAATGTATCCTAAAATTTAGAATACCTATTTATAAACCCGTCTGAAAAGATACGTTTTATTTGATTTACTTTTTTACTGCTTTTCATCTATCAGCTTATCTGCCAGTTCAATCGCTTCCTGAATCATTTTATCACAGTGGGTCTTTTTATCCCCGCCTTTTTGTGCATTGGCTCTTAACAAATCCGCACAATCTGTCATGCCGTCGTGTTTCTCTGCGATTCCTTTTCTGAATTGCTGGACTGCCATAGGCGAATCAACGCCCTTTGCGCCAAGCACCATAAGTCCTGCCGTGATTGCACCGCATGTACCGCCGCATTTCATGCCGCCACCGAAATTACAGCCAATCGCCGCACAGAGATTTTCGTCAATCCCCAGTTCATCGGCATAAACCCGCATAATCGTCTGCGCACAGTTATTAACCATCGGTGTTTCATTTCTAAGTTCCATTGCTTTTTCAATATGTCTATTCATCAGATTTCCTCCTGTGAGCAGATATCTGCTGCCTGCTCTATTCATTATTTTTAAAGAAAATGTACCCTTTCCGTATCGTACCGGTCTTCCTGCTTCTTTTCTTCTGCCGGATATCCCAGTGCAAAAATGCCAAACGCACTTTGGTCTTCCGGCAGTTTTAAAATTGCTTCTACCGCCTGCATCCGCTCTTTAACCGGCGCAATGCCGATCCACACGCCGCCCAGTCCGATTTCATCAGTCGCAAGCCACATATTTTCCATGGCGATACTCATATCAATCTGCGCATATTCCGGTATTTTACAATCTTTCCGGTATGCCGTGATAATTGCCTGCGGTGCATCTGCAAGCAGTCCTGCATATGGACTTGTCTTTGAAAGCTCCTGCAAAAGCATCTTATCGTCCGTGACATAAAACTCCCACGGCTGCTGGTTGCCCGCAGACGGCGCCGCCATTGCCGCGCGCAGGATATATTCCAAATCTTTCTTTTCTATTTTTCTATCCTGAAATTTACGGATACTGACCCGTGTAAATAAATTTGCCATGCTGCTCCTTTCCCAAACGGCTCTGCCGCCCTTATCCCTGTATTGCTTTTCTAAACCACCGTCCGGTTTCCGATAAATCATCTTCTGTCCAGCCGCCGGTTTTACTACAGCCCGGCTGGATGAGTGCCGATGTTTCATTTTTATTGGAAAGACTCCATGCTAAGAAGCTGACACCTCTGTCATTTAACAAATCCAGCCAGCTTTGTGCCGAATCATAATCAATGCCGCCGTTTCCCGAAGCATCACAAATACTGCATTCACTGACAAATACCGGCACACCAGAATTTAACGCAGACTCCAGTTTACTGCGCAGGGAAGCTTTATGTGTGCCCGCGTAAAAATGAAGCACATACATCACATTATCGTCATCCAGCTCATTTCCCGCTACTGCGTCAATATCCTGCGACCATGTATTCGTACCCACCAGTATCAGCGCACTGCTGTCATACTGCCGGATACAGGAAATCACTTCCTCGGCATACGGTTTAATCTGGCCGTTCCAGTCAGAATTCTGCGGTTCATTGCAGATTTCATAAATTACATTGTTATGCCCTGCATATTTATCTGCCATTTCTGAGAAAAATGCTTTGGCTTCTTCCTTATTCCGGTTCGGATTCCCGTCACTTAAAATATGCCAGTCAATAATGACGTACATGCCAAGCTCTGTCGCATAGGATACACCGTCATCAATGAGCTGTTTTAAAGCTTCCTTATCACCGCCGTTACAGTATCCGCCATATTCTTCGGTATACATCGCAAGGCGCACTACATTGGCGCCCCAGTCGTCCCGCAGTGTTTCAAATGCTTCTTTATTGACATATTCAGGAAACCACGCCAGTCCGTGTGTGCTGACACCGCGAAGCTGTACGGCATTGCCGGAAGCATCGGTAAGCATTGTACCGGAAACCCGCAGTCCGCCTGATGCCGGCCGTGGACTGCCCCCCGTTCCCGATGAACCGCCGGATTTACCTGAACTGTCTGAATTTTGCGAACCGTCTGATGAGCCGCCTGTCTGTCCATTTTGTGTTTCTTCCTTTATAATACCTGTCTGACTGTCATCACTCTGATGGTTATCCTGCCCCTGCTCTGCCAGACTGTCCCCTGACTGTCCGTCATCTGTTACCGTAACCGCAACGCCTTCAATCACAGCTTCCAGTTGATACGCCTTTAATTCATAGTTTTCCGTCCGGCTGATGATAAAACCGATTCCCTGCGTATGTTCTCCCGCCGGAATCTCCCGGTTATAGTCCACCGGCGATAATGTAAATGAAACCGTTCCGTCCTCTGCCGTACTGCTCTCAACGCCGCAGTTCCAGCTCTGCTCCATCACTGTACCGCTTCCCGCCGGAAATGTAATCTTCCAGCTTTCAATATTCTTTTTGCCGGTACTGAAAATATTTAACTCATACTGTATGTACTTCCGCCCGTCCGATTCCCATGCATTGCCCGGCGTAAACTGCGCCTGTGCCTCCTGATTCTTTGGACTTTCGGTGCTTTCCTTTTCATCGTAAACAGGTCTTTCGTTATTTGTCAGCGCACCGTTTTCAACATTTTGCGGACTGCTTCCTTTTTTTTCTGCATTGGCAATCAAAAATCCTGCCATCACACCTGCCAGCAGAATAACCACCGTAAGCACTGCTCCAATCAGTATCTTTTTCTTTTTATCCATGGTATTCCTCATTTCTGAGCAACTTGTTGCGAAGAGGCGATAAAAAATTCGCAAAAGTCTGCTGTTTATTTTTAGTATTACGTTCACTATAGTAATAATTATACTACAGCTTTCCACATGATTCAATACCATTTGTATATAAAATGCACACAAAGTACCATTGCCAAATACTTCCTTTTTCCATTATACTATATTAAAATACACTTAAAATTGTATAAAAAATAAATTACCCAGAAACGAGGATGATTATGTTTGATTCAAACTGTAAAAAGACTTTTCACAGTCAGGCTTTGAACCGGCTGACTGTGCTGGAACGGCTGACATGGCTGATTCCTGTCGGATTTATTGTGCGCGAAATCATTTACACACACTCTGAAATCGAGGAAGTTTTACAGGATTCCCCTTCCCCTGCGGTCATTATAGCTTTAATTATTGCTATACTTTTTGTTACCGCTTTGCAGGCCGGATTCTGGTTTCTGCTTGCAAAGGTGCTTTTTCATTTTGCAAGAAAACAGATTATGCGAAATAACTCCTTTATTACCGTTGAGGATCTGGACTATTACCGGGATAAGCTCACCGGACTTTCTCCCGGCACAATCAGCCTTTTAATGGATTTAAAAATCGAACCGAAAAAAGACCGTGCCGCCTGTATTTTAAAATATGAAAATATGGGAATTCTTAAAATGGAAGACAACCGCTATATCGCCAATACCGATGTTCCCGAATTTGCTTCTCTACGGGAGAGTGACCGTTTTCTTTTAAATGCTTTATGCAACGGTACTTTTAACGCCCAGAAGGAAGGCAACTGGATTTATATGTTACAAAAGGAAGCCGTGGCAGACGGTTATTTAACCAGCCGCCTCTCTTCCACCGACAAGCAGAAAGAAACCACTTCCACCTGTAGCCGCTGTGTATTAGGCTGTTCGGCACCGCTGTTTTTTATTGTCATTATGAGCTTTGTGTTTTACGCCTTCAAAGACCGTGTAAATGCTTATTTTGAAATTTTAGATGCGCTTCCCGAAACGGCTTCCTTTGGGGAACAGACCAATTATCTGCTTCAGTACCCGGAATACCTCCCCGTACTGGCAGGCCTGATGATTATGGTTTTGCTGTTTTTCCTGTGCCTTATTATTCCGCTGCTTGTCTTTGTGGGAACGATTAGTTCAGGATTTACAAAAGCGCATTTTAAACGGACAACCCTTGGAAATCAGATGACCGAATACATTTACGGCATGAAAAATTTTATTCACGATTTTTCAAATTTAAGTGAAGCCACACAAAATGAATTGGTTTTGTGGGACGATTATTTAGTTTATGCTGTTGTTCTCGAAGAAAACCAGCAGATTGTCAATGACATTATTAAAAGGAGGAAATCATTATGAATGCATCATTTATCGGAGGTATCATCGCAGTCGTTGTAATACTGCTGATTATTGCCGTTATCAAAACTTATAACCACATGGTTGTTTTAAGAAACCGTGTCGACAATCAGGGGGCTCAGATTGAAGTGCAGTTAAAGCGCCGCGCCGACCTGATTCCGAATTTACTTGAAACTACCAAAGGTTACGCCCACTACGAGCAGGAAACCTTATCAAAAATCACCGAATTAAGAAGCCGTGTTTTAAATGCGTCTTCTGCCGCAGAATCTTTTGAAGCCGGAAATGCACTCGGCAGGGAAATTTCCCACATTCTTGCTGTGGGTGAACAGTATCCGGAATTAAAGGCCAACCAGAATTTCTTACAGCTCCAGTCGGAGTTAAAGGAAACGGAAAATAAAATCGTTATGGCGCGCCAGTTTTACAATGATACGGTTACAAAGTACAATACCGCTATTATGATGTTTCCGCGTTCTATCTTTGCGGGACTGTTCGGCTTCCGCCAGAAAGACCTTTTAGCCGCCTCTGAAGAAGAACGTCAGGCAGTACATATTAATGCGAATATGTTTCAGTAAGATATAAAAAATTTATTCACATATTTTTAGGACAGCTGTTCATTTTTAGAGCGGCTGTCCTTTTTTATCTTCTCCCCACTGGCAATCTCCCGTCAAATATACTATAATAATTCTATTATGAATGAATTAGATACCAAATATATGAAAGAAGCCATAAAACAGGCTAAGAAAGCGTTAAAATTAAAAGAAGTCCCGATTGGCTGTGTCATTGTCTATCAGGACAAAATTATTGCGCGCGGGTACAACCGCAGAAATACCGACAAGACCACACTCGGACATGCAGAAATTACCGCAATCAAAAAAGCCAGCCGCGTTATCGGCGACTGGCGGCTGGAAGACTGTACGATTTATATTACACTTGAACCGTGCCAGATGTGCGCCGGGGCGATTGTACAGGCACGGATTCCAAGGGTTGTTATCGGCTCGATGAACCCGAAAGCCGGGTGCGGCGGTTCTGTGTTAAATATTCTTCAAATGGAGCAGTTTAACCACCGCTGTGAAGTGACCCGCGGTGTACTGGAAGAAGAATGTTCCACCATGCTTTCTTCCTTTTTTAAACAGTTACGTCAGGAAAAAGCAAAGCGGAGGGAACCATCGTGAAATTTGAGTACAAAAACAATCATCTGATACTGCGCGTTCTCACCGCCGAATATGCCGATGCCGTGCTTTCTTTTTACCGGCGCAACCGGGAACAGTTTGATATTTATGAAACGGATAAGCCGGACCATTTTTACACCAAAGCATTTATCCAGTCCCTTTTAACTGCGGAATACAACGCTTTTGTTGCCGGAAAACACATCCGCTTCTTTTTGTTTGATACGAATTTCCCCGACAAGATTATCGGAACGGTGTCCTTTTCTGACATCAAAAAGGGAGCATTTTGTTCCTGCACCACCGGTTATAAAATTGACAAAGAATTCCAGCATTTAGGTTACGGACGGCGTATGCTGACCATGGCTTTAAAAATTCTTGTCACGGAAATGCACATGCACCGCGTAGAAGCCTATATTGCACCGCAGAACACCGCTTCCATTTCACTTGCCACAAAGCTTGGATTTATTCCGGAAGGCACTGCTTACTCTTATGTATATCTGCGTGGCAAATGGGAAGACCACCTGCGCTTTGTCTATATTTCCTGATACCAGTATCCGAAATATGGATTGGAATAGTCGCTTCTGTGGCTCTTTTTGAAGTTGCAAAAGCCAAACATCGATGCCATAAACCGCTCCCGGTTGCAGTACATTCCCGGAACTCCGATAAAATACCGGGTGTTGTTGTCATTTTCACAGACTTTTCCAAAAAGAATATGCTTAAAATTATAATATCCATGCACCAGAAAGCTGTTGTTTACAACAGCGTCGTCCTCAATCGGAAGCTGCTTTAAAAGCTCCGGTGTCACTTCCACACAGTCATAAAAGTAGTCATCTTCAAACGCATCTATAAAATCCCGGTTGATAAATACTTTTTCAAATGCCGGCATTTCCTCTTGTGGCTTTGCATTTTGCGGCGTTGTGTCTTGCAGTTTTGTATTTTGTGGCATTGTGCCTTGCGGATTTGTATTCCGGAACAATAACTCCTGCACCGCTTCCATGGCGCGTACCTGCTGTGCCTTCATCTGTGCCGTTTCCTGTTGCAAATCCGCCTGCTGACCGGCTGACTGTGCGGATTCGGGTGTTTCCGGCTTTGATGTTACTGCCGCTTCTTCTACCTCATTTTCTGAAACATCTTCCGCGTTCCGCCGCACTGTTTCAGATTCACGCACATTCCCAGACATTTCCGCGGATTTTCTCTCCGCCTCCTGCCCTGTTGTCCGGTTTACCTGTTCTTTCACAGACACTTCCTCTGAATCTGCCTGCACCACCGGATTTGAAGCCGCCGCTGCTTCCGGCTGTGCAAATGTAATGTCCTCTGTATTCAGTATACAATCCTCCCACAGACTGAACATACGGTAAAAGTCCTCATTTTCTCTCGCAAGTGCAATGCCGCTGATATCTTCAAATGTATAACCTGATTGATTGATATTCATTGGATTGAATAAATCCTGATACTGTCCGATTCCCTGATTGACCATGACTGTTCCTGTTTTTAGCAGGGTAAACCCGCCCGGCTGATGTTTCTTTCCATCAACCATCACATAAACGCCAAATAACTCAGGGGTATCTGTATAGACACCTTTTACGGAAACTGTCAGCTTAAACTGTCCGTTTCTGACCTCCGCTTTGGCAAACCCGACATTTTTATCCCGGACACCGCCCGGGTACGCATAAATATATGAAACCAGTCTTTTATAATCCGCCATATTTCCTCCAATTCATACTATTAATAGACTGCTTGCAGTGAACTCCTAACGCAACCTTATGAATTGGATTTTTAAAATATGACGGATTTTTATACTTCACACTACTTCCCTGTATCTTCCGAAAGCACATTTGCAAGTTCGGCAAACTGCGCAAGGGTCAGTGCTTCTCCGCGCACGGTTGCAGAAAGCCCGCATTTTTCAAGGGCTGCTGCCATCTGTTCTTTGGACACGGACAGCTCCGGACTGTTCCCGACACTGTTTGTCATCGTCTTTCTACGCTGATTGAAAGATGCACGGATTAAACGAAACATCAGATGCTCGTCAGCAACTTCCACCGGCGGCTTTTCATAACGCGTAAGCTGGATAACAGCGGAGTCCACATTCGGACGCGGCATAAAACAGCTTGCCGGAACATTTAATAAAATCTGCGGCTTTGCATAATACTGCACCGCAAGCGAAAGCGCACCGTAATCCTTCGTTCCCGGTCCGACCTGCATACGGTCTGCCACTTCCTTCTGCACCATAATCGTAATGCTGTCTAACGGCACATGGCTTTCAAACAGCCCCATAATAATCGGCGTTGTGATATAATACGGAAGATTTGCAACGACCTTAATCGGCTTTCCGCCGTTACGCTCATTGGCAAGCTTTACAATATCCAGCTTTAAAATGTCTTCGTGAATAACCGTAACATTGTCATACCACGAAAGCGTATCCTCCGTCAGAATCGGAATGAGTTTATCGTCAATTTCAACAGCAACGACTTCTCTTGCATTTTCACATAAAATCTGTGTCATCGTTCCGATACCCGGTCCGATTTCCAGTACAAAGTCGTCTTTTGTCACACCGGCATCACGCACAATTTTTTCGACCACATTTTCATCAATTAAGAAATTCTGTCCGAACTTCTTCTGAAATGAAAATCCGTAGCGGTTCAATACGGCGATTGTATTGGTGGGATTTCCGAGGTGCATTACATTTTTATAATCTTTTTCCGCCATGCTGCATTTCCTTTCTTAGTCCTGTACCGCAGAAAGCCCGAACAGCTTCCTTGCGTTTGCATTGGTAATATCAATGACCTCCTGTGCCGTCATCTGCTTAATCTGCGCAATCCGTTCCGCCACATACGGAAGATAGCCGCTGTAATTTCTCTTGCCGCGGTTGGGTTCGGGTGCCATATACGGACAGTCTGTTTCCAAAAGAATCTTCTCTATCGGAATGGCTTCTACTGCTTCGACTGCCTTTTTTGCATTTTTAAACGTCACAACACCACCAAAACCGAAGTAAAAGCCCATTTTTAAAAATTCCTGTGCCGCTTCTTTGGAATACGAATAGCAGTGAATCACGCCGCCAATCTGTTCGGCATGTTCTGCCCTCATGCAGTCAAGCGTGTCCTGACAGGCTTCCCGTGAATGGATAATCACCGTTTTTTTTACATCTGCCGCGAGATTTAACTGTCTGCGGAACCACTGCTGTTGTATTTCTTTTGCCGGCTCCGGGTAGTGGTAATCCAGTCCGATTTCACCGATTGCAAGCACTTTTTCATTTTCCGATGCCGTCTTTTTTAACCACGCCATGCGTGCTTCCGTTAATTCTTCCACATCTTCCGGGTGGATTCCGACTGCCGCATAAATTTTTTCATGGCTGTCTGCAAGAGCTACGGACTGTTCACATCCCGCAAAGCTGGCGCCGACATTGATAATCGTATCAATATCGTTTGCAAACATTTCATCAAAAAGCGCTTCGCGGTCTTCTCTAAAAGCTTCGTCATCGTAGTGTGCGTGTGTTTCAAATATTTTCATAATTTTATTCTTCTCCGCTACTGTTTAAAAATGCGTTTAAAAAACTGATACAGTCCGTTTTCCCATACGGAATCCTCGTGTCCCGCACCCTGATAATAACACCGCCTAGCGGATTTCGCTTCCGGCAATCATGTCCTTATCTACTGTCAGTACAGATAAGTTGTCCGCATCATCGGCTGCTGCCAGAATCATGCCCTGTGATTCTACGCCGCAAAGCTTACACGGCTTTAAGTTTGTAATCACGGCAACCTTCTTGCCAACCATTTCTTCCGGCTTGTAATACTTTGCAATACCGGATACAATCTGGCGCACTTCATCGCCGATACGGATTTGTGAAACCAGCAGCTTCTTTGCCTTTGGCACCGGTTCACACTTTAAGACTTCACCGACACGAATCTGAATCTTATCAAAGTCATCAATAGTAATTTCCGGCTTTTCTTCTACCTGTGGGTACTGCACACCGCCTGCGGCTGTTTTCTGTGCTGCCTGGATTTCTTCTGCCTTCTTTAAAACTTCTTCTAAATCCAGTCTTGCAAACAGAATTTCCGGCTTGTCCGTTACCTTGACACCGGATGCTCTTAAACCGAACTTGTCTAAATCATCAAAATCACGCACACCGTCTTCTGCATTTTCAGGATAAAGCTGTGCAAGGATTCTCTCTGATGTTTCCGGCATAAAGGATGTTAAAAGGTTTGCACCGATTGTAATGCTCTCTACGAGGTTGTAAAGTACTTCTGCCAGTCTGTCCTGCTTTGTTTCGTCCTTTGCAAGCGCCCAAGGCATGGTTTCATCAATATATTTATTACATCTCTTAAATAATGAGAAGACTTCTGTAATTGCATCGGCTACATGCAGGGTTGCCATCTTTTCCTGTGCCTTTGCTCTTGTTGCAGTCACAACTGCCTTTAAGTCGTCATCGACTTCTTCGGTCACACCGGTCTTTGTCACAACGCCGCCAAAGTATTTATTGGACATGGCAATGGTTCTGTTGACAAGGTTTCCGAGTGTATTGGCAAGCTCGGAATTTAAACGTTCTACAAGCAGTTCCCATGTGATAACACCGTCATTTTCAAAAGGCATTTCATGAAGCACGAAATATCTGACTGCATCGACACCGAATAAATCTACAAGGTCATCTGCGTAAATTACATTTCCTTTTGACTTACTCATCTTGCCGTCACCCTGTAACAGCCAAGGATGTCCAAATACCTGCTTTGGCAGCGGAAGGTCGAGTGCCATCAGCATAATCGGCCAGTAAATGGTGTGGAAACGCAGAATATCCTTTCCAATCAGATGTAAGTCTGCCGGCCAGTATTTTTCAAATAACGCATCGTTGTTACCGTCTACGTCATAGCCCAGTCCTGTGATATAGTTTGAAAGCGCGTCAATCCATACATAGATAACATGCTTGTCATCAAAATCTACAGGAATACCCCACTTAAAGGAAGTTCTCGATACACATAAATCCTGTAAACCTGCCTTTAAGAAGTTGTTCATCATTTCATTCTTTCTAGATTCCGGCTGGATAAATTCCGGGTGTTCCTCAATATGCTTGATTAAGCGGTCCGCATACTTGCTCATCTTAAAGAAATAAGCTTCTTCCTTTGCAGGCTGTACGGGACGTCCGCAGTCCGGACACTTGCCGTCTACCAGCTGTGATGCCGTAAAGAAGGATTCACAAGGTGTACAATACATGCCTTCATAATGTCCCTTGTAAATGTCACCCTTATCGTAGAGCTTCTTAAAAATCTTCTGCACCTGCTTTTCGTGGTCTGCATCAGTGGTACGGATAAATTTATCATAAGAAGTATTCATTAAATCCCAGATACGCTTGATTTCACCGGATACACCGTCTACAAATTCCTTTGGTGTCACGCCCGCTTCTTCTGCCTTTAATTCAATCTTCTGTCCGTGTTCATCGGTTCCTGTCTGGAAACGAACATCATATCCTTCCTGTCTTCTGAATCTTGCAATGCTGTCTGCAAGCACGATTTCATAAGTATTGCCGATATGCGGCTTTCCTGATGTATATGCAATTGCCGTTGTCATGTAAAACGGTCCCTTATTCTGTGGCATATTATTTTCTCCTTTCAAATCTCCATTGCGGTGCATTTCCCCGCGTTTTTACACATAGACTAATGATAGTGAAATTATGGTAAGATGTCAAGTTTGCAGCCCCGAAAAACAGTTGACTTCTTTGTCATATTCATTGATATTAAGTATAATAACTTCATCGTCAGTATAATCATTTTAGTTTTATGGAGGAATCCCCATTTATGAACAAAAAACTTCTATTTTTTAAGAAGACAGCGGCACTTTTGCTTTGTGCGGTTCTTTTGCTGCCGTGCAGTGCCTGCTTTAACTCTCCTGAAGCCAAAAATCCCGGCAATGATACCGGACAGATTACAGACAGCCCGCATTCTGAAACTCGTAATGAAGCCTTCAATGACTATGTAAACCGTCTTTTTACGGAAACCGTCACAACGGATACCATAACCCTTCATTCCTACATGGAACATCCGTCAGACTTTGGCATTGACAATTACGAGGTCACACTCGGACGGTATGACCTTGCCGGTCTTGATAATACATCTGATATTACCGGTAAACTCACGGCTCTAAAAAGCTTTGACCGCACAACGCTGTCCCCAAAACAGCAGATTACCTACGATGAACTGCTTATTTACCTGCAAAATGAACTGGAATTCTCGGATTTATTCCTTTTCCAGACCAGCTTATGCACAACGACCGGTTTTCACGTACAATTTCCGCTGATTCTCGCAGAATACACTTTTGAAGAAGAAAAAGACATCAAAGAATACTTAGCACTTTTAGAAGACTCGGACGGCTATTTTCAAAGCCTTGCCGATTACGAAGCCCTGCGCAGCCGGAACGGTTATTTTATGGAGGATGCGCTTGCCACACAGATTGTCGGAGAATGTGAAAATTTTATCGAAAGTGCCGGCAGTCCGGACAGCTATCTGATTACGACTTTTGATGAAAAATTAGATGCTTTAACCGGCATTTCCGATGCAGATAAAGCGGCTTACAAAACTGCCAATCAGGCGGCAGTCACCGGGCATCTTATAAAAGGCTACCGCATTCTGACAGACGGACTCAAAAAACTTACCGGCACGAACCGTTATCAGGGCGGTCTTTGCAATTACCCGGACGGCGAAAAGTATTTCCGGTATCTTTTAAACCATTCGCTTGGCTGGTCAAAGTCTGTCGATGAATACAATACGCTGCTGGATAGCTATATCCGCTCCAACCTGTTGACAATGCAGACACTGATGGCAAAGGATTCTTCTCTTTCCAGCCAGTTTAACAATTTTTCGTTTTCCATAACCGAACCGGCAGCGGTCCTTACTGATTTAAAGACAAAAATTGCTGCAGATTTCCCGCAGGGACCGGATGTCAGCTATGATATTAAATATATTACCGAAGCGCTGCAGGATTCGGTCAGTCCCGCCATGTACTTTCTGCCACAGCTGGATAATCTGAATATTAATTCTATCTATATTAATCCGAAAGGCACACGTTCCTCACAGCTTTATCCGACACTGGCACATGAAGGATATCCGGGGCATTTATATCAGACTACGTATTTTGCGGATTCTGACCCGGACCTTATCCGCTATCTGATTGCACCGGACGGTTATGTGGAAGGCTGGGCTACCTACTGTGAGCTTTTTTCCTATTCGTATGCCGACACCGGAAACCCCCTGCTCAACATGCTTGCACAGGCAAATTACGCCACAATTCTATGTCTGTATGCAAAATGTGACCTCGGAATTAATGCCCTTGGCTGGACGGAAAATGACGTAGCTTCCTATATTGCTGATTTTGGATTTACAGACAAGAATGTTGCGCATGAAATGTATCTGTCCATGGTTTCCAACCCCGGCAATTACTGCAAATATGTGCTTGGCTGGATTGGATTTTCAGAATTAAAAAAAGAAGCCCGGGCGCAGACAGGTTCCGCGTTTTCCAATCCGGACTTTCACAAATATATTTTAGATATGGGGTCTGTGCCGTTTGATATGCTGTTTGACCGCTTAGAGGACTGGTGCAGTGTGCAGTCCGCACAGTAAGCCATACAAAGCTTTAATGCCGGAAAAGTTTTATCACACATTGTCAATGAAACTTTTCCGGCATTATTTTTTAGTAATATCTGCCGCCTGTACAGCACAATCCGCTGCCGCACAAATTACAGCACATATTTAATAACAGAAGTTTTACACAAAAATCACACGTGCCGTTATCTGCGGAGGAACGTCCGTATGCCCTGCCCTGTCCGGCATACCACTGACCGCCGCTGACTAACTGGCGGTAGAGCATCTGATACTGCATATTATCCGGGTCCATTGCCACTGCACGCTGGGCGTGTTCAATCGCCGTTGCCTGTTCACCCTTTCCAGCATGTGCCTGCGCACTGTAAAAGTACCAGCGCCCGTCACGGTCTTCAATTCCGTCAAGCACATTTAACGCTTCAGCAAAGCTGCCGCTTCTGATATAATTGGCGGCAGCTCTTAAATAATTGCTGTTCTTGTCATCTGCGGTATTCTGCCTGCTTTGTCCGCCCTGATTATACCCGTAGCCAAAAGGGCCATACCCCCAGAATCCGCCAAAATCACCGAAATCGCCATACGCACCCTGCCCGCGGTTCTGCGCATCTCCGTCATAGCCGTAGCCGCCCGCATTGTAACCATAACCACCGGAAGCGGCATTTTCCTTTTCTTTCATAATCTGATTATACGCCTGCTGGACGGTTTTAAACATTTCTTCCGCCTGCGCTTTATTCGGATTATTGATATTGGCATCCGGGTGGTATTTCCGGCTCAATGCCCTATATGCTTTTTTAATTTCCTCATCGGAAGCATCTCTTGATACGCCGAGAATTTTATACGGATCTGCCACTGTTTTCTCCTTCTTGCTTTTTAACTTTTATTCGTTTTTCCTTCGCCGCCTGAAACCTTATCCAGACCCCGGAATACAATATATTCCTTAAAAGCTGCGCTTCTTCCACTATCGGAAGCCGCTCAAATATCCTTACACAGTCTGCCATCATGGCATTTAATATACTTTCACAATAAGCATCAAATCCCGGCTGGTCCACATGGGTACAAAACACATTATACCGCCCGGCTTTTATATCTTCCTCTGCATCTTCATACGCATCACACAGATAAATAAACTTGCCTAACTGGTATCCCATTTTCTGCAGTTCTTCTGTCCACTCATCCTCTTTCATCGCCATGACAACGGACATCACTGTGGCAAAATAGGACGCTGCGCGGTCGATATTTTCTTCTCCCGCTTTTTCTGCAGCCGAAAGCCCGGAAAGTGCCTGCCGGATTGCTTCTGCTTTCTGCGGGTATTTTCCGCAGATCTTTTTTACCTGCCCTTTTAAAAGTCTGGAATAGGTCAGTCTTGTAACTTTCTTTTCATCTTTCCAGTCATCCACACATTTATAATATGCCATCAGCACATTCATATCCGCAACATACGATGTCACTTCATTTTTGCGTACCGGATGTTTTGCCACAGGATGTATGATGCACCGTTCTTCTAAATACGCTGTCTGTGGCTCGTAAAGCCCGGTGAGCAGAATCACCAGAAACGTCATATCATAACTCAAAGAAACCTGCCCCCGGATACCGTACTGCTCTCTTAAAATGTCACACAGCCCGCAGTAATAGGAACGGTATCTGTCATATTCCTTAAACTTTAATTCCGGTTTGTTGACAATCACATATCCATACATGCCGAGCGGTTCCTTTTCCTTTAATTTTTCTGTAATCTTTCTATATCTTTCTGTATCTTTTTACGCAAAAACCGGAGTACCGCTTCTTTGTACTCCGGTCTGTGCCTATCATATAACAAGTTTGATTTGCCGTCAATTCGTACAGAAAAGAAATTATAAAATCTTTATAGATTCTTTACGAATATTCCCTTTGGATTTGCCATGCCTGCATTATTTATAGGAAACAGCATTGCCTTTACCGCATCCGCCGGATTTGCGAAATCATTTTATCAATCTGCCGCTCATACTCGGAACGGATGGTTTTAATCCTGAAAAGCGGCAGTCCGATGCTTTCAAACAGCTCATTTTTAAATTTATCAGTCTGTGCCGCCTGTTTGGTTTCATGGGACGAATCGTCTAATTCAAGCCCCGCCTTAATATGTAAATCTTTATCACAGATTAAAAAATCAACATGTCTGGATTTGATATACCCTCTGTATTTTCCGATATTTTTCGTTCCGGTAACGGATATAAAATCCTCCAGACGTACTTTGGGACATATCCACAGTCCGTTTTTTGTACATTTTTCTTCTAATATCTTATAAAATGCATATTCTGTCTTTGTCAGCAGAAACTTCTGCCGGTAAGGATACTGCCGTCTTTTATGGCAGCGGTAAAGCAAAAGCGCAGCCACTGCTGCTGCCAGCAGGACTGCCGCAATCTCTGTCTGTATCTTCATATCTTTCTTTTTCTCCATTTCTGCCGGTAGTCCACAAACCGGAGCTTTTCCGTTCTGCAATAAAATTTTCGGCAATTCCTGTAATTGTATAGAAAGAATGTGCAAAGCACATAAAACAAAAACCGCAACCTCCATACAGAAGTTACGGTTCTTTCCTTAGTGCGCCGCCAGGGGTTCGAACCCTGGACACCCTGATTAAGAGTCAGGTGCTCTACCAACTGAGCTAGCGGCGCTTATTTAATTCATCAGCTTGTTTCTCTCAATCACAAAAGGTATTATACGAAAGAATTTTATAAATTGCAACCCTATTTTTGTATTTATTTAAAAACAATTACGCTTTTTTTACAGTTTTCTTAGATTTCTAATACTTTTCCTGCCTTTTCCTATTGCTTCTATATAATAAAGAACGTATAATTTTTATAATAGCAAGAATTCCAAAGCCATTCGCCCATATAAACCTGCTTATAAACGTGTGAATGTCTTTAACAAATATAGATGACAGATAGGAGTTACTATGGAAAATCAAGATAAAAACCATACCGATGAACCCATTCCAAAAAATCATTTTACACCGAACAGCCGGTATTTTACGATTTTAGTCTATGCACTGGCTTTTGTTCTGGGTGCGATTTTAATTTATATTTTTATCGGACATTTTAATGTGACACTGCGGCTGATTGGACAGATTACGCATCTGCTTTCTCCGTTTATTACCGGCGCTTTTATTGCATTTGTTTTGTATCCTCTGGTGCATCTGCTTTACCGTGATGTCTTTATCAAACGGTTTAAGATGGCTGTGCGCCCTGCAAAAATGCTTTCTATATTAGTATCCTATCTGCTGGCAATCGGTATCATCACCGTTCTTCTGGTATTTATCATTCCGCAGATATACGAAAGTCTGAGTGATTTAACACAGCTGCTGCCGGTATGGTATAACAATGCCGTTGCCTTTTTAGAACAGTTTGAGGAAACACACACAGCACTTTCCTTTATTGATTATAATGTATTAAACGAAAAAATTTACTCCGCCCTGCCTAAAATCGTAGATTATCTGACCGGCATTATGACTAATATTCTGCCTGTTATTGTTTCTGCCTCCATGGCAATTGTTAAAGGCGTATTAAATTTTGTTATTGCAATTATTGTGTCTGTTTATATGATTTCAGACCACAAGATTATTTTTTACCATTTTAAACGGCTGATGTACACGATTATGCCAAAGCAGACGGCTGATACGACACGCAGTATTCTACGTGAAAGCGGTAATATTTTTTCCAGCTTTATTATCGGCAAAGCAATTGATTCCCTGATTATCGGTATTATCTGTTTTGTATGTACAACAATTTTCCGTTTCCCATATGCCGTGCTGCTGAGTGTGATTGTCGGCATTACCAATATTATTCCGTACTTTGGTCCGTACATGGGCGGTGTTATCGGCGGTGTCGTCATTTTGATTGTCAGCCCCGTAAAGGTCATCTTCTGGGCAATTTTAATTTTAATTATCCAGCAATTTGACGGTCTGTATCTGGGTCCGAAAATACTTGGCGAAAAGACCGGACTGCGCCCGCTGTGGGTTATCTTTTCCATTACCGTCGGCGGCAGCTTATTCGGCGTTGTCGGTATGTTTTTAGGTGTTCCGTGTGTTGCCGTACTAAGCTATATTTTAAATCTGGCAATCGAACATTTTTTAAAAAAGAAAAATATTTATATTACGCCGTATGACAATACGGATGAAATGTAATTTCTGCAGAAATACTTTTGCAATAATAAAAGCCACAGGAAGCGGTTTCCGGGTGTTTGTCCCGCAAGCCTGCTTTCTGTGGCAGTTTTATTTGTTTATGTTATGTTTACTGGTTTGTGTTTTTCAAGTCAGACATTTACTTTGAAAAGGAAGCACCCAGTGCTGTATTTTGTGTACCTGCTGTATACAGCGGGCTGTCACTGCTTACTTCATATAAGCCGGAAAGATTTATGCTTCCGTCTGCATTTCTGAAAATGCTGTGATAATCTGCAGTATAAGCACCGGTTGCAGCATCATAGCCCGGAATCTGTGTACTTACAAAATCCGATGCACTGACTGTGTAATCTGCGCCTTCGCTTCCGCTGTACTTGGTCTTTGCACCGTCTGTACATAACCAGTTATTTACCCAGTATGTACCCACACCTTTATAGTGATATAATGTATGGCTTACAGTGCCTAAGAACTGGTCTGTTGCCGTAGTCTTTTTCTCTGCAAAGGATAACAGATTGGTATAGGCTGCATCCTTTGATGTTCTGTAGCACATATAATTTGCCTTTGCAGCATTATACATACCGTTGTTTACAGAAGTACAGTTGGTCAGTGTCACTGCACCGCCGTTTCCGTTGTCTGTAAATCCTGTTGCACCGTTGTTAAATGCAATGCAGTTGGTAACAACATGCGGTGTCGGACACTGCTTATTGCTTCCGCCCAGCTTAAATCCATTCATATCGCCGTTTGCCGAACCTTCGCCGTTGGTTAATTTACCGTTACCAAAAGCTACACTGTTTTTAATCGTTACAACGCCTGTAGAACCGGTTGCCGGCTTTGCGTATAAATCCCAGCCGTCATCGCTGTTGCAGTAAGAAATACATCCGTCAAAGACATTTCCCTCACCACAAGTCAGCTTTGCTGCAAATCCATCTGCATTTTCACAGGTTGCTTCATCTTTGTTATCAAATGCCGTACAATTTAAAATGACGTTGTTCGACGGCCATAAGTCAATCGTATCGGCAGAAGTGTTGTATCTGCTGATCTGAAGACCGGAGTCATGGTTTGCATAGAACTGGCACAGTTCAATGATATTGTTATCACCGGATAATAACATACCGTTATCGCCTGCATTGCAGATATCAATATCGTAAAAATGCCAGTAAGAACCGTCTAACACGATTCCTCTGTTGCTTCCGAGTTCTGCCATTCCGCTAAAGTCAATGGTAACTGTTCCGCCGTTTATGCTGCTGATGGTTTTATAAGCGCCTTCTGCCCCGCTGTTGCTCTCGGCAATTACGATTGGCGCACCATACAGTTCATAAGCCTTATAAGTTCCTTCTTCCATCCAGATGGTATATCCGGCTGAAATGCTGTTAATCGCTGTCAGTAAATCCATCGGCGCATTCTGTGTACCGGCTGCTGTTGACTTTCCGGATGGAGATACGTATAAATCACACTTTGTCTGTTCCGGTTCTGACGGAGTTGTCGGTGTTTCCGGTTCAGACGGTGTTGTCGGCTGCTCCGGCTGTGTCGGTTCTGTCGGTGTCACAGGTGTTGTCGGTGTTTCTGACTGCTGTGAAACAGACATATAATACAGATTACCTGTACTTTCCTTTGTAATTTCGTGGCTGCCTGCCTCAATTTCAAGACTTAAAATACCGTCTGTCAATGTGTAAACAGTTCCATCTACCTTGATGTCACTGCTGTTCTTCTGATTGAAAACCAGTACCAGTTCTGCCTTGTCTGTCGTTGTAAATGTAATCTTTGTCTTGCTTTCAATCTTTAAGCAGGTATCTAACGAAAGTCCGTTATAACTTACTGTACCCTTATTGGAAGAAAGTTTACCGGAAATCATATAGAAATCACTGCTTGTTCCGTCCGTTGAGAAATTATGTACCTTTGCAGTTGTTTCTGCCGGTGCTGTTGTCGGAGCTTCTGTTGTACTTTCGGTTGCCTTTGTTGTGGCTTCCGTAGCCTTTGTCGTGCTTTCGGTTGCTTTGGTTGTAGCCTCCGTAGCCTTTGTCGTGCTTTCGGTTGCTTTGGTTGTAGCTTCCGTAGCCTTTGTTGTGCTTTCTGTTGCCTTTTCGGTTGTGGACGGTTCTACGTCTACTCCTTTATAGCCGCCGATTGCAAGGACAGAGGATTTGTAATTAACAACCTTTGCCTTTAAGGCTGTATCAACGCTGTAATTGGTATCATCGGATTCTTGGAATGCCCAGTCAAAGTCACCGCCATTCATACGTCCTGCATATTTTGTAACAATTGACGGTACATCCTGCGGATCATCAATATCTTCTTCTGCTACGCCTAAATCATAAGCACTGCTTGTATCAAAGTTATTGTACGTTGTTGCACCCGCAACGGTCTTATAAGAAGATGGCACGGTTTCTTCTCTTGAAGAAGCAAGATAAGCATCAAAGCTTACTGCATCTGCCTTGGCTGTTCCGGCATCGGAATTGGCATAAATTAAGCTTGAAGCACCAACAGTAATGTTGTTGTATGCCTTAATCATACCGCCGTTTTCACCTGAAAATGTACCCTGTCCTAATGCATCTGTACCCTGCATTGAACTCATCATCGGATTCTTGCAGTTTCTGTAGTAGTTTGCTTCTACAAATGCGGAGCTTCCCTTGGTTGTTCCGACACCGTACTTGGCATTGCCGTCAAAATAATTATTGTAAATATGGACTGAGGCAACTCTGATTCTCGGATGACGGGAATCAGAATGATCAAACCAGTTATGATGATACGTTACAAGAAATTCTGCGCTGTCACTCATACCGCATAAAGAGCATTTTCCGGAATCCCAGAAATGCACATACGATACGGTTACATTGGTAGATGCACCCTTAATATCCACAGAACCATCACCCTTTGCCTGGTCTGAATCACCACCTGTTGAGCCATAGAAAATATCCATATTGTGAACCCAGATATTGCAATTCTTTGTATCTAAGGATACACCATCATCCATAAATGCCATTACTGCAAAATTTCTGAATTCCACATTTCCACTGTTTCTTACAAGAAAACCAAATCCCTGAACAGCTGCGTCTTCACCGACACCTTCGATTGTGATATTCATTTCGGTGTAAGCACTCTTACCCTTCAGCTGAATACCTTCTGCTGAACTTGAAAAATGGTCTACATCATCTGCCGTAACACAGCCTACGATACGAAAATCAAGCGGCGAAGTATCTTTTGTTCCTGCGCTCTGCTTTGCATCTAAAATTGACTGGAAACCTGTTACTTCCTTGCCGTTTACAACGGCCGTACAGGTCTTTGCTGTTTCCGGTGTCACATAGATTACCTGTGCATCTTTCTTTAATGTACCGTCATCATTGTAAGCACCTGAAGCCGTCTGAAACTTTGAATTTTCAGAAAATGCAAAGCCGCTTCTGTCGTACTTTTCAACCTCTAATGAAGAAGTTGATTCAGAAACCGTCTTTCCATTCTTTAATACGGCTGTTACCTTCATCACATAGCTGCCCTCTTTTAAACCGAGTGCATCTGCTCTCCAGTAATCTGCGTACTGACGGATTAACGTATCGTCAAGCTTCTCATACGCATCATCTGATGCGGAAGCCTCCTTTACATATGCGACATAGCCTTCTGCATTTTTAACAGGCTGCCATTCCACATATGCACTTTCCAGCCATCCGGACTGTTCTGTCAGTGTCAGACCTGCTGCCACCGCTTTTACTTTTCCTGCAAAAGCCGGTGTCACTGCTGTTATTACCATGGCTGCCGTCAGCACATAGGAAAACAGCTTTTTTACTTTGCGATTTGTTTTCATTTTCATAAACACCTTCCCTTCGTTTTAGTCATCGCAAGGGTAATGGTAGCATACTCTTATTTTTATGAAAATGAGACTTTTGGCATATCTTTTGTTAATTTATTGTAAATCTTTTCCTATATTCTGTGTCTTTTGACCGTTTTTTCTGTATATTTTTCAAAATTTCTTGTATTGTTATCTGTACATTTATTTGTATTTACAGCCCGGACGGGTATTTACCATTTTTTTGACCTCATTCCAGCTTCTGCAAAAACGAAGCAGTTTTTTATTGACTTTTTTTCTGCAATACGCTTCTCTTGAAAGGCTGTTGAGCCATCTTGACTTACAGACACGCACTGTTTTCACGCTCCGGTTTCATGTTCTTTCTATATTATATGATACCAGGGTGCTATGTGCCAGTGGCATACGTTTAGCGTGAACCGAAGCGGATCGTAGACGTGGGAGTGCGTAACACGGAATCATCCGAAGATATCATAGTTGAGGGCTTTTGCCCCCGATATCATTATATGCAGTATTACCGCTTGGCAATCAGTTTACAGATTGGATTGCCGGCCTTGGAAAAACGTTCCTCATATTCTGTCATGACGTTTCCTTCATTTAAAGCTGCATCGTGGTGTAAATCATATGTACAGGCTGTCAGTTTCCATTCCGCCTCTTTGACTTCTTCCACGGAAAAATCAAATAAATCCTTGTTGTCTGTTTTAAATTCGACCTGTCCGTCCTGTTTTAAAATGACGTTATACCGCGCAAAAAACTGGCGTGAAGTCAGACGTCGCTTTGCATGTCTGTCCTTTGGCCACGGGTCTGAGAAATTCAGATAAATGCGGTCAACTTCTCCCGCACCGAATACTTCGCAGATATTTTCTGCATCCATTCTGATAAAACGCAGATTCGGCAGCTGCAATTCTTCCTGTTTTTCAACGGCACGAAGCAGCACGCTGGAATATTTTTCGATTCCTACATAATTAATATCGGGATTTTGTGCGGCAAGTGTTGAAATAAACCTTCCCTTGCCCATGCCGATTTCAATCCGCACCGGGTTGTCATTGCCAAACACTTCATGCCATGTGCCTTTCATGCCTTCCGGTTCTGTAAATACATATTCATTTTCTACCATCACTTCCCTTGCACCGGGAACATTTCTAAGTCGCATATTTATTTCTCCTAACTGAATGATTTCGTATATTGTGTGCCATGTGGGGATGATTTGTGCAAGCACAGTTCTGCCCTCTACCCGCACTCGCGAATTCGCGCTGACGCGCTCTGCATTCTGCTTCGCAGAATATTCGCTCGTTAATAACGCAAGAAAAGGAAATGTCTGCTTCGCAGCCGCTATTGCTTCTCTCGGACGCTCGCCTCCGGCTTTGCTGGGTGTTGGCTCTATTCGCCGTGCTCGTCCGAGAAAGCTTTCAGCTTTCCCTGACTGTCGGGCATTCGCCCTATCGGCTAAAATCGTCTAAAAGTGCTTTGTGCAAGCACAGCACTTTTTTCCTCTTTCAGCCGGCACGGCTCATTGCTTACGCACATTATATAATATTCCCCTATATTTACACAACTACTACTTTACAGAAAGTTTTTCTTAGCGTAAACTAGTAATTAAACGATTTTAATTGAATTTTTGTTATATGGAGGTTTTTATGCGCAGCAAATGGATTAACAGGGTGCTGTCTGTTGCTTTACTTTTTACAACATTGACCACTTCGGTTTCTTATACATTTACAACAGCTTATGCAGAGGAGGCAGGGGCTTCTACACAGCAGTCTGCACAGTCTGGGGTTTCATGGCCGGAGGCACCGGAAATTTCGGCGGGGAACGGAATTTTGATTGATGCCGATACAGGGGCAATTCTTTATGAAAAAAATGCCTATACCAAGTGTTATCCTGCCAGTACCACAAAAATTTTAACCGGTCTTTTAACCGTGGAAAACTGCAGTATGGACGAAACTGTTACTTTTTCACGTGCCGCAGCCAATTCGGTTACATGGGAAGATTCTAACCTTGCAACAAAGGTCGGCGAACAGTATACGGTTGAACAGGCTTTGTACGGACTTTTACTGTATTCCGCCAATGAAATTGCCTATGGTCTTGCAGAGCATGTCGGTGGTTCTTTGGAAAATTTTGTAGAAATGATGAATGCCCGTGCAAGAGAACTGGGTGCGGTAAATACCCACTTTGCCAACGCAAGCGGTCTTTATGACCCGAACCATTATACAACGGCTTACGATATGGCAATGATTGCCCGCGGCTGTTATAACAACTCTACTTTCGTCAATATTGATTCGACAGAAGATACGTACACCATTGGACCTACAAATCTGACCGGTGAAAGCCGTACTTTCCGTCACAGACACCAGATGTTAAAAGGCCGTCCGATGTATTACGAATACTGCAAAGGCGGCAAAACCGGTTTTACGGACCAGTCCGGTTTTACACTCGTAACCTTTGCGGAAAAAAATGATATGCGCCTGATCTGCGTTGTTTTTAACTGTTCCGATTCCAATATCCGTTTTACGGATACACGGACACTGTTTGACTGGGGATTTGATAACTTTAAGAAAATTACCGCTTCAAGCGATACCATTTCCTCTTATTTTTCGGGTTCAAATTATTATCAGTCTGCTGTATACAGCCGCTATCCTGAAAATTTCAGTCTGAGTGCTTCTACGCTGACCATTCCAAATCATGCGAATGTAAGCGATATTACGCTGGCGGTCAATGAAAATTACACGCCGGAAGAAATTGACAATGCCTATACAACAGGTATCCGCTTTAAATACGGCGATAACACGGTTGCCACTTCTTTACTGACATTCAGTAAAGGCACGGCACACACGGATAACCGCCTACCGTATCTTTCACAGGATGCTGATACTGAAACGGTTCAGCCGCGCTGGTGCTTTTCTATCAGCATCTGGGTAATTGTGGCAGTCTTTGCCGCCGTTGTCATTCTTATCTGCTTCATTAGGGATTATCAGATGTCCAGACGCCGCAGCCTGCACGCACGCAGACACCACAGACGCCGCCGGTAACAGCTGTAAAAAAATATTCAACCAGCTTTATTAAACCAAAAAACTCCTTACAGGGTGCTTAGCCTGTAAGGAGTTTTTTGGTTTTTCCGATATCCTTTTGCATTCCGCAAATATCTTATTGGATTTATCTTGTATTTGCCCTGTTGTATATCGTATTTTGTATACTGTATCCGCTATACGGTATATCCTCTGTTTCCCGACGTGTTTTCAGCGATTTCGGTTGAAGTACCCATATTAGAATACGTCAGTCCCGCATAGACCTGTTCGGCATTGCGCATGACCGGACCGGTTGTATCCTGTCTGCTGACCTCATAAAATGACTTCCGAAGCTTTGAAAGCATGGAAAGCACTGTATCCAGTACCGTCACATCATGCCCTGCATCTGCCTTTACAAGAAAACGCATCATGGAAACATATATTTTAAACAATTCCTTTGAAATATCATATTGCATATCCAGACTGCTTTCCAGCTCATCTACGACACGCTTCGCCCGCTTTAAGGACGCATGATATTCATCATCGTTTTTCTCCCGGTATGCCGCCTGCGCATCCTGCACCGACTCCATTGCAATATCATATAAAATAACAATCAAATCCGACTTTGATGCCTGTGACACCCGGTAAGAATACGTTTTAATCGAATCACTTTTCATAATCTGAAACCTTCTTACTGAAGAATCTGAAGTACGGTTGACGGTCTTTCATTGGCCTGGGCCAGAATAGAAGTTGCCGCCTGTGTCATAACATTTAATGAAGTGTATTCTGTCATTTCTTCTGCCATATCTGTATCGGTCATGGTTGAAATGGCTGATGTCAGATTTTCAGACGCTGTTCCTAAGTTGTTGGTTGTATGCTCAAAACGGTTTTCGTAAGCACCCATCTGGGAACGGACACGGTTTGCATAAGCAACAGCTGTATCAATGGTATCAATGGCTTCACTTGCCGTAACCGATGTCATGACATTTAAATTTTCTGTTCCGAGCGTATAACTTGTAACTGCCGGAATGTCTATCAGAATCACCTGATTTTCATTGGCACCGACATGAACGCTCATCGTTCCCACATCTGTTACTTCCTGTGTAACCTTTGCAGTCTGTGTGCTTGTTGCCGTAGACTTATCATCTGCTTTTGCTGTATCAGAAAACTGTGTACCTGCCACATTTGACGGTACATCCGTTACAAATGTTCTGTTGTTGACATCCTTTACCGTTACTCTTGTGCCGCTTGTTGAAATAACTGCGCTGTCTGCAAATCCCACACGCTTGCCGTCATTGTCCAGAGTAAATTCGGCCTGTACGTCACTGCCTTCTGCATACATGCCACTATTTGTTGCTGCTGTGGCAATTCCAAGCATATTTGCTAACTCTGCATTACTGCATGTGATATTCATGGTTTTTGAACTGCCGCTTTCTTTTGTCATAAATACAATATTATTACCGGCATAGCTTGTCTGCGGTTCATAGCCTGCATAATCTGTGCCGTTTACCTTTGTATCGTTTGTGGCACCTGCCGTAATTGCAAAAACACGTCCGCCAATCTTATCCGCACCGTCAACCAGCTTACCCATAATGCCTGCGAGTGTATCTCCCTCGGAAATTTCAATCCCATAGCCGTTCATGCTGATTGTTCCTGCCTGCTCCTTTGTAACCGTTGCAGTATCACTCATGGTAACCGCACCGTTACCAACCACAATTGCCTGTCTTGCATCCTGTGTAATAGTAATGCCATAATTTCCGGCCACAAAATTATCCGATACTTCAATCTGATTGACACCTTCATAATTAGAGTAAACACGTCTTGAAAGATTACCACTGATTAAAGTCTGTGAATTAAATTCTGTGTTGCTTGAAATTCTGTCGATTTCTGAATTTAAGCTGTCAATTTCGCTCTGGATCGCACTGCGTTCATCAACGGAGTTTGTTCCGTTGGCTGCCTGTACAGACAGCTCCTTCATTCTGGCAAGCATGCTCTGGATTTCTTCCATCGCACCTTCTGCCGTATGCAGTACGGATACACCGTCTGCCGCATTGTTATCCGCCTGATTTAAACCACGCAGCTGTAATCTCATTTTTTCGGAAATTGCATATCCTGCGGCATCATCTGATGAACTGTTAATTTTATATCCTGATGAAAGTCTTGCAATCGACTTTGTTAATCTGTCCTGTGACTTCTGCAAAGCATTGTTGGAAACAATCGCAGAAACATTTGTAGCTATTCTCATTGTCTATACGTCCTTTCTGTTGTCTGAATAAAACATCTGTTGATTATATCGGTTTATTTCTAAGAAACCATAAGCCTGTTCCATAAAATTTCACATTTGCCGGTTTACGCTTATGCGTTTTCTGTCTTTCCCGCCAAAGCATATACTATCGTCTTTGCCGCCTTGTACAGTTTATCGGATGCCACGCTTTCTGCCGCTTTATCATACATTACACGGCGTACGGTACGGATATCCTGACAGTGGACTTCCACCTCTTTGAATCCGTTGTTTTCCTTTAGTTCTTCTGCCGCCTGCTCCAGTTTTTCAGAAAGCTTATCGGCGCTCGTATCGGAAATGCCGTATAATTCGGCGCTGTCACTGCCGACCTTTGCTTCTACGGAAACGGTTCCAAGCTCCTGCGTATTTAAGTGAACTGAAATTCTTCCCTTTTCTTTGGCATCCTGTACCAGTGTCAGGTGAATCATGCCGACACCTTCCTCTGTCACCATTGGAATCCGGTAATCATGTCTTTGGCTTAAATTGCGGATTAACCCGATTTCCCTGTAACGCATTCTCAAATCGCGGATTGTTTCGTAATCCTGGTTGTCATCTGCGGCAACTGCCGTTTCAAGGTCTTTTGCGGCATCCTCTTCCAGATCATCATATGCTGCTTCGAGTGCCTGTCTGTCACCTGACTTTTCTAAAAATGTCTCTGCTTTTGCAGTGTCTTTTTTATCTTCACCAAATACACTGTTATAATAGCCTGACTGCATAATGTGTTCCATTGCAAGCACCTGATTGACCGTTACCGGCTGTTCATTGTCTGTCAGTTCTTTGATAACCGCCTCTTCCATGGCAGATGAACTACGCAGTGTATTTAAGTATTCATCATAATAAGCCGCTTCTGCATCTTCATCATAAGCTGCCTCAATATCCTCGCAGAAGGCTTCAACCGAATGTTCGTCAATCGGCTGTTCCTGCTGTACTGTCTTTAACGACAGCGGTGTCACATGCTCCCCTGTTGTTTCAAATAAATTACCGAAATAATTCACCTTTTCCTGAATCTGTGGAATTGCTGCCTCATCATCTATCGTATAATCCATGCCTGCGGCACGTCTGCTGTTATATGCCTTGCACAGATTTTCCATGGTGATTTCTTCATTCTGCTTGACCAGTGTTCCGATTGCCGCTCCGGCATCCTTTGTAAAAATGTTCATCATCTTGTAAATGCCGATAAACTGGTTTCTCTCCTGCTCACTAATTCCGTCAGTCTGATCTAACTTATATAAAAAGCGGCTGTATTTTTCCTCTTTATCGTTATCCTGCTGTGCATTCATTTCCGTCAGGTATGCATTGACCGTATGAATGTCTTCTGTCATCGGATTGATATTTTCACGGATCATCGCAAGTGCCGTTTCCGGTTTCATATTCCGAATCAGATTTTGAAGGGTGCTGTGGATTTCCTTGATATTTTCAACACCTTCTTTTGTAATCTCCATCTGATTTTCCGCAAAAATACGTACTGCATCACGGTTTGCCTGTGTATTTTCAAGATTCAGTTCCTTTAAAATGTCTTCCGTGCTGGCATCTACGGCTTTTTTGAGCGAATCGCCAAGGTCCTTACGCACTTCTGTTCCGACTGCCCTGTATTCCTGTCCCGCCTGCTCAAACTGCTGTCTGAACGCACTTCCCTTCTGCGCAAAGTCGGCAATCGTCATCACTTCATTTTCGGCTTTTTCTTTGACAACCGCTCCCATCGATACATCCGGTGCATATTTAATATCATGCAGCGCGCGCTTGACCTGCATTACCGTCTGGTAAGACGATACAATCATATTCATTGTGCTGTCTGTTCCGGAAAGTCCTGCCACTGCGGCCTGTGTCTGACCTTCAAGGCTGTTCTGTGCTGCGCCTGCCGTTCCGGCTGTCTGCTGTGCCATACCACCTGCCGTATTCTGCTGTGCCTGTGAATCCTCAGCGTAGAGTGCCACCGCCTGATGATACGCATCAAGCTGTTCAATAAGACTTGCAATCGGCTCGGCATTTAAATTGACCCCCTGTTTTGCAAGAAACAGTCCGGCATCGGCAGTCATTAAAATACGAATCTGCTGTAACTGCTCGTAGCGGTCATAAACCTGCTCATTTTGATAATCCTGTACATTCTCCTGCACAAAATCCATGGTGCTTTCTTTGCTTCCAATCTCAAACTGAAAACGGTAAGAAGCCGCATCGACACTGTTCATTGCATTTCTTAAATTTTCAATATTAAATGTTTCATCATTTTCCGTTACATAGGCCACATGGCGGATGTCCGCATTATATACGGTACTGATTGCATCGGCAACCGTCTGATACGTTCCCGTACTGTTAATTAACAGCGTATCCGATGCATTCTCTCCCTGTGCCATACCGTTTACAATACTGCCAATCAGCTGTTTTAAGCCGTCCCCGGACTGTAAATCCGAAATATTTAAGCTGTCTAACTGTACTTTATATAAAATATTTTCTTTGGTGATTGGAATGTCATTTTCCAGTAGATTCCGTGCGGTTGACAGTGTTGCCCCATTGGCCTCAAGACCGGCGCGTCCGATAACCGCCGCCGCCTGCGGCATTAACTGCTGCCATTCATCTTCCGTTACCGTCACCTTTGCGTTCTGCTGTCCCTGACTGCCCTGTAACTGCATATACTCTGCCTTGTATACATTATCAATTGTCGGTGCAAGCCGGTTTTTCACCAGATAATTTTTCGCTTCTCCACTTAAATCGGAAATCTGTGAAACCTTATCCACCGCGCCTGCAAGTTCTTCCACATTTTCCTGTGTTGCCGGAAGATTGCCTGCGCTCATCTGATTGGAGATTTCCTCTGCCATGCCCGTACTGCCGACAACCTGTTCAATCTCATCAGTGCTTAATCCCTCTCCCGCAAAATAAACTTTCTTGCCGTGTGATGCCAGTTCAATCTTAATGCGGTCCACGATACCGACCATTTCTTCCTGTGACAAATCATTCAGGTTAAATCCATCCTCGTCAATCTTTACGGCATCTGCACCGGAAAGGCGCTGGAACAGTGCCTTTAAATTGGCTTTGGCATTGGTCGCGCTCTGCATAAGCTGTTCTTTGACATCATCTGTTTCCTTTAATAAAGAATGATATGTGTTCTGGTCTAATTCCTTCTGATTCACCTGCATACCGGATATCAGCACATTGGCAAAGTCTGCTGCCTTTGTGCTTCCCTCTGTCTGTGTATTGTTTTTTATATTAATTGATGCACCCTGACTTTTGTCGGTGCCTTTTGCCAGCTCTGATGCTGCAATTGTTAAATCCATTCTTTTCACCTCAAAAAAATACTATCTATAGACACACCGTCTTATAGATAGTATTTCGTCACATTTTTACATTTCATTTAGTCCGATTTAGGATTCCTCATAATACTTCATCAGTCCCTGTGTGCCTAAATCACCCATGCCTTTGTCTTCCAGCGTTTCATACATTTCAAGCACCGTATTTAAAACTTCCAGATTGACATCACGGTCTTTGGCTTCCTGCGCGGCAATCTTCATGTCCTTGATAAAATGCTTCAAGAAAAATCCCGGTGCGTAATCGTCCTTTAAAATCTTTGCGCCAAGGGAACTAAGCTGAAAGCTCGCCGCCGCACCGTCCTTTACGGAAGCGTACAGCTTATCCATATCAAGTCCTGCCTTCTGCGCATAAGCAAATGCTTCGCACACGCCTGACAATGCACCCGCAATCATAATCTGATTTGCCATTTTTGTGTGCTGTCCGCAGCCTGCGCTGCCTTCGTATACAATCGTTTTCCCCATGGCTTCAAAAAGCGGCATACAGGCATGAAAATCCTGCTCCTCACCGCCTGCTAGAATCGAGAGTGTTCCGTTTTTTGCACCTGTATCTCCACCCGTAACCGGCGCATCCAGCGCGTGCTGTCCGTTTTTCTTTGCTTTTTCATAGATTCTTATTGCAAGCTGTGGACTGGTGGTCGTCATATCAATAAGGTATGTACCGGCGGCGGCACTGTCAAGTATATTTCCTTCCGCAAAATATACTTCTTCCACATCCTTCGGAAAACCGACAATCGTAATCACGGCATCTTTTCCTGCCGCACAGCTTCCGATAGAATTACACCACAACGCCCCCTCCTGCAATACATCTTCAACCTTTGCCTTGGTTCGCGCATAAATGGACACTTCAAATCCTGCTTTCATAAGGTTTCTGACCATAGATTTTCCCATAATGCCGACACCGATAAATCCGATTTTTTTCATGTGTATGCTCCTTTTGACCCTGATATCCTATTAGATCCGTGTTTTATTCTCAAGTTGCTTTGCCGTAAATTCATAAACCGCAATTCCATATTCCGGCAGATCAACCAGTACGGAATGGGAATATCCGTCGCAGTCCCCTTTATCCACAGTCAGCTGCTTTGCCTGTATCTTTTCGTGGCTGCCCAGCACCAGACGGTACTTGCAGTCTGCCGGAACACCGACACGGAACTGTTTTCTTGCCACCGGCGTAAAGTTTAGTACAAACAACAGGTTTTTCTTGCCGTCCGGGCTGATGCGGATAAACGAATACACACTGTTGTCCACATCATTGGCATTAATCCATGCAAAACCTTCCGGCTTATAATCCGTCGCATACAGGCACGGATAACTGCTGTAGAGCTTCATGCACTTTTTCGTAAACTGCTGCATTTCCTTGTGGGACGGATCATCTAACAGATACCAGTCTAATGCACGTTCTTCGCTCCACTCGTTCCACTGGGCAAATTCCTGCCCCATAAATAACAGCTTCTTGCCCGGATGTCCGCACATATAGGCATATGCAAGCTTTAAGTTGGCAAACTTGCTTTCCCGGTCGCCCGGCATTTTACCAAGCATTGAACATTTCAGATGAACAACCTCATCATGCGAAAGCACCAGCACAAAATGTTCACTGTACGCATACATTAAACTAAACGTCATCTTGCTGTGGTTAAACTTTCTAAAATACGGGTCAAGCTTCATATATTCAAGGAAATCGTGCATCCAGCCCATGTTCCACTTAAATGTAAATCCAAGGCATTCTCCGTTGTCCGGGTCACCGCTGACCATCGGCCATGCCGTTGATTCCTCGGCAATCGTAACTGCCTGCGGAAAACGCTTGCGCATCATACTGTTAAAATGCTTTAAAAAGCTCATCGCTTCAAGATTGCCGTTGCCGCCGTATTTATTCGGAATCCAGTTACCTTCTGTCCTTCCGTAATCCAGATACAGCATGGATGCCACCGCATCGACCCTCAGACCGTCAACGTGGAACTTATCCACCCAGTACATGCCGTTTGCAATCAGGAAATTGGATACTTCATTTTTACTGTAATCAAAAACTTTCGTTCCCCAGTCCGGATGCTCACCCTTTCTGGAATCCGCATATTCATACAGGCACTGTCCGTCAAATTCCGCCAGTCCGAATGCATCTTTTGGAAAATGTGCCGGTACCCAGTCTAAAATAACCCCGATTCCCTTCGAGTGCATGTAATCCACAAAATACATAAAATCCTTTGGCGTTCCGTAGCGTTTGGTTGGCGCATAATAACCTGTTACCTGATAGCCCCATGAACCGTCAAACGGATATTCTGCAATACCCATCAGTTCCACGTGCGTATAGCCCATATCCTTTACATAGTCTGCCAGCTCCGGCGCAATCTCACGGTAATTCATAAAACCGTCTTCGGTGCCGTCCTCTTTCTTTTTCCATGAGCCGAGATGACATTCGTAAATTGCCATCGGACTTTCTAAATGATTTTCCTTTTTCTTCTTTTCAACCCAGCTTTTATCGGTCCAGTGAAAACCTGTCAAATCCGTAATAATAGATGCATTGTCCGGGCGAAGCTGGGCTTCGTTGGCATACGGGTCTGCTTTATAAATTGCTTCTCCCTGCGGTGTCACAATTAAGAACTTGTACATCTGACCAACCTTTGCACCCGGTATGAACAATTCATAAATGCCACCGTCTGATACCGGTTTCATATCGTATCCGTAGGCTTTCCAGTCATTAAAATCACCGACTACAAAAATATCCTTTGCATGAGGCGCCCACACCGCAAAATAGACCCCTTCCTGTCCGTCCTTTACTGCCTTATGTGCGCCCATCTTGTTGTAAATCTCATAATGCGTACCTTCCCCAAAAAGATACGCATCCAGTTCTGTCATAAATACATCTGTTGAGTCTTTTTTAGCCATAAATATTCCGCCTCCGCCTTTACAAATTTTATTCTGCTGTCTGCACGTTTATGATTATTAATTGTACCATACTCTACAGATAAATACTATTTATATTTTTTTTGCTTTTTTGTACAAAACTAAAACTAAGTGTGCTATACTTTGGGAAAAACATATATAATGATGTATACAAAAAAGGAGTACGTATTACAATGATTTACAATTTAATCAGTTCTGATTTGATAAAAGAAGTTACTTTTATCAGTGTGCTGTTTGCATTTATTTTGACCTGCGCAGCCATTGCTTTAGGCAAGAATATCCTTCCGCGCGATGCCGGACGTGCCTATGCCATCAACGGTTCCAAATCCGTTGGCAAGCCGCGTGGTGCCGGAATTATCTTTATACTGACTTTCACACTTTCCTGCGTGTTATTTATCAAACTGGATGCGGAAATTATCATTTATCTGATTTTAACGCTTGCGGCAATGTTAAGCGGCTACTTAGATGACAGTTCTTCTTCTCCGTGGGGCGAATTAAAAAAAGGACTGATTGATTTTGTCATTGCCTTAATGGCTGCATTTACTTATCTGCATTACAACCCGAATACCTTTGAACTGGCATTCTTTTCAAAAACCGTAACACTGCATCCGCTGATTTACGGATTTTTAATTGTCGTTTTAATCTGGGTAAGTATTAATGTGACCAACTGCTCTGACGGCGTGGACGGACTGTGCGGCACACTTTCTGCCGTAACGCTTTCCACTGCTTACGTGCTGTTCCGTGTATTTGACATTGAACCGTATTTCCGTCATGCAGTGCTTTTAATGATTGTATGTATTTTAGGCTATCTGTGGTTTAACGCTTCACCGAGTAAATTGTTAATGGGCGATGCCGGTTCCCGTGCAATCGGTATTTTTATTGCATTTGTATTCTTAAAGCTGCACCACCCGCTTTTATACATTCCGGTGGCGATTATGCTGATTTTAGACGGCGGTCTCGGACTGATTAAGGTTTCGTTTATGCGTTTCCTTCATATTAATCTGATGAAAAATATCCGCACACCGATTCATGACCATATGCGCAAGAACAAAGAATGGTCTGACGCTCAGGTTGTCTTTCGTTTTGCGATTATCCAGATTGTCATCGGACTGGCTGTTATTTACGCGATTTTGTAGGCATTTATGAAACACTCAACCACAAAAACCGCATATTACCACCTTCCCGGCCTGTTTGAATTTTACGATTTATACAGCGTTTTCCTGCCGCTGTTTTACAGCCACCGGGAATATTTTTACGACTGGTGTGACATTGCTTCTGTCTACGGTGCACCGGCCGACTGTATCTGGGGCGGCGGACGTGTTGAATCGGGAAACCGGGATCCACGGGAAGTTTTTGCACTCATGCGGGAATACGACATTTCCGCACGGCTTACCTTTAGCAACTCGCAGTTAGAACCCGTACACCTTGCTGATAAAAAATGCAATGCGCTGTGTGCCCTGCTCTCGGAAAATGACCGTGTACAAAACGGTGTGATTATTCACTCGGATTTATTACTGGACTACTTAAAATCACACTATCCAAACCTGTATTTTGTGTCATCGACAACCAAGGTTCTGACAGATTTTGCGGACTTTTTAAATGAAGTAAAAAATGATGATTTTCTGTATGTTGTACCGGACTTCCGATTGAACAAGGCATTTGACAGGCTCAATACTTTGCCGGATTTGCAAAAAAACAAGGTGGAATTTTTGTGCAACGAATGCTGTTTCTTTGGCTGTATGGACAGAAAACGCTGTTATGAAGCCGTAAGCCTTAACAATCTCGGCAAAGACTGTCCTGACCACCGCTGTAATGCACCGGATGCAAAGACAGGCTACCGTTTTTCCAAAGCCATGACAAATCCCGGTTTTATCGGGATTGATGATATTCAAAATATTTATCTGCCAATGGGATTTTCCAACTTTAAAATTGAAGGCAGAGGTCTGGGAAGCGCACTGATTTTAGAATTTCTTCTATATTATATGACAAAACCCAAATATCAGATTCATGTGCGGGAGGCTGTGTATCTGGATAATATGCTGGATTTGTTTTAGTGTGGCATAGTTTATATGCCACACCTATATCCACGCTGCTATCTTACTCCTGCTTATTTAACCTTCTCTGTCTTCTGTGTTCCCGCTCCTGTAACTGGCGCGCATGCAGCTTTTCGGCGCCCGCATCGTCCGTACGCTTTAAAATTTTCACTGCATAATACTGCTCATCATCGGTATGTTTAATCTTAAAACGTCCTTTTATCAGCCCGTGTTCCTCACAGAAAAACAGACCGTAATACGTCTTTCCATTTGTCGCAAACCACTTAATTTTCCGCTCCATCGGCTTTCCGCACAAAAAGCAGTTGCAGGAGCGCACCCGCCTGTCATTTGCCGCCTTTTCCCGCGTATCAAATACCCGCGAAATATATTTACTGTAATTGCCGAAATTCATGCAGATTTCATCTTTGCGCCGCTTTGGCACGCGGTACGTGTCAATACTGTAAAATGCCCGCACCTTTTCAAAGTCCAGCAGTTTCATAAGCTGTGCCGTATACCGTGCATCAGACAGTGCCATGTGATACTGCTCCTTTTCCGCAATGCCACGCTGTTCGATTGCTGTCTGGAGTGCCGGTCTTTCTTTGCCATTTAAAAAACACAGACTGTATAATTTCTGTACATCATAGAATAAAAACGGCATCGGAAATTCCGCTTCTATGGCATAGTGATTTAAGTTACGCTGTAATTCCACCAGGTCCGTACTGCCCCAGGTGCAGAAAATGTAATCCTGTCCACACCATTCTAAAAAATCCAGTGCAGTATCCACAAAATGCTCCCCATCCGCAAGCATTTCCTGTGTAATGCCCGTTACTTCCCCGCAGACAGAATGAAGCACCGGATACACCTGCGGGCAGACCAGCCTGTCAAATTCATCTATGACATCAAATTTATTGTCCAGTTTTACGGCACCCATCTGGATAATCTCAAACGGCATGCCCGGCAGTGTATATTTTTTCCCCTTTGCACTCTGATTCCACTCTAAATCTAATACAATATAATTCATCATTATCACCAATCCGCTGTCTGTGCAGCTATTTTGTTCTTTGATTATATCAGAGTTTTATCTATCTGCAAAGTACCGTTTCTTACGATAGCTGTCCGTGCTTTTCGTAATTGGAAACGCGGCTGATATGATTTTCCTCATCGACAAAGACGACCTTTGGCTTGTGGTCTGCGGCTTCTTTGGCATCCATCTGGCAGTATGCCATGATAATTACATGGTCGCCGACCTGCACCTGTCTTGCCGCCGCACCGTTTAAACAAATCATGCCGCTGCCCGGCTCTCCGTCAATCGTATACGTTTCAAAACGGTTTCCATTTTCCACATCGACAATCTGTACCTGCTCATATTCCAGAATGCCCGCCGCTTCCATAAGCTTTGGGTCAATCGTGATACTTCCCACATAATTTAATTCTGCCTGTTTCACAACGGCTCTGTGAATTTTTCCTTTTAACATTGTAAGCTGCATCGTTTTTCTTTCCTTCCGAAATTTTTTTCAAATTTTTCTTATAAAATGCGGTTATCAATCAGTCTTGTCTTTCCAATGTATACGGCAATCGCCATTAAGACAGAATCCTGAATCGTTTCTACCGGCTCTAACGTATTCCAGTCCACAATTTCCACATAGTCCGGCTTTGCAAGCGGTTCTGCCGCCAGCTTTTCACGGATTGCCGCAGACAGTACTGCCGCACTGCGCTCTCCGTTTTCGTAAAGGTCTTGTGCTGCCTGTAAAGACTGGTTTAAAACAACTGCCGCTTTTCTTTCCTGCTCGTTTAAATAGGTGTTTCTGGAACTTTTTGCCAGTCCGTCTGCTTCTCTGACAATCGGGCAGCCCACAATTTCAATGCCGAAATTCAAATCCGATACCATGTGGCGGATAACGGCAAGCTGCTGTGCATCCTTCTGTCCGAAATATGCCTTATCCGGCTGTACAATGTTGAATAATTTTGATACAACCGTACACACGCCGCGGAAATGAATCGGACGTGTTTTTCCACAAAGACCTTTCGTCAGCGTATTCATATCCACAAAAGAGGAGAAATCCTTGTGGTACATTTCTTCCGGCTGTGGGTGGAAAATCAGCGCCGCACCTGCATTTTCACACAAAGCGCTGTCACGCTCCATGTCGCGTGGATAACTTTCCAGATCTTCACCCACACCAAACTGCATCGGATTGACAAACACGCTGACAACAACCTTATCATTTTCCGCAACGGCTCTGTCAATCAGGCTCTTATGACCTTCATGCAAATATCCCATGGTCGGCACAAGACCGACACTTAATCCCTGTGCTCTCCATTCTTTTACCTGTGCCCTGACTTCTGCAATCGTTTCTACTATCTTCATTTTAATCTTTATCTCCATTCCCGCAGGCACATTCTGTCTGCTTTCCATACGGACCGTCTGCTTTTGCTTAAAAACAGTACCGCCGGAACATGCTGTGCCTGCATTTTTTTATTTACATATCTCTATGACACCTGTGGATTGTTCCGTGCTGCACACTCCCACAATCCACTCCCTGTATCTTAGTAGAGCTTTCCCAAAACCTCATCATCTATTTTAAACGTATGCTCCTCTGCCGGATACGTTTCTGCCTGCACTTCTTTGATGTAATTTGCAAAGGCTTCTTTCATAACACTGCCGACTTCGGCAAAACGCTTGACAAATTTCGGCGTGTAATCCGAAAACATGCCCAGCATATCCTGATAAACCAGAATCTGTCCGTCACAGCCTGCACCCGCACCGATTCCGATTGTCGGAATGGTCAGCTGCTCTGAAATGATTTTTGCCAGCTTTGCCGGTACACACTCTAATACCAGCGCAAATGCGCCTGCTTCTTCAACTGCCTTTGCATCGTCAATCAGCTTTCGTGCCGCCGCTTCATTTTTTCCCTGCACCTTAAAGCCGCCGAATGCATTAATGCTCTGCGGTGTCAGACCGAGGTGTGCCATAACTGGGATTCCGGCATCGGTAATCGCCTTAATCTGCGGGCATACGGATACGCCGCCCTCTAATTTTACTGCATTGGCACGGCCTTCCTTCATCAGCCTTCCCGCATTGACCACCGCGTCATACACCGAGGTCTGATATGACATAAACGGCATATCCACAACGACCAGTGCATTTTTCGCACCTCTGGCAACTGCCGCTCCGTGATGAATCATATCTTCCATGGTCACGGAAATTGTATCTTCATATCCTAAAATTACATTACCAAGGGAATCGCCCACCAATATTCCATGGATTCCCGCCTCATCCTGCAATTTTGCGGTTGAATAATCATATGCCGTAAGCATTGCAAGCTTCATGTGATTCTTTTTTGCTTCTTTAAAGGTCTGTACTGTATTTTTCATCCATAATCCTTTCCAGTGCCGTATAATCCCGCTGCGGATTTCTGCACTTTGCCAACGCTGTCAGTTTTTTTGAAATACTCCGGTAAACCGCTTCCTCGTCACTCCCCTGCAATGCCGCAAGGTGATTTTTTACAGTCTGTACATCTGCCCGCTCGACAGGACCTGTAAGGGCTTTTGCGCACCCGTTTTTTACAATTGAAGACACATTTTCCGTTATCAGCGGTGCAAGCAGTTTTCTGCTTTCTTCTTCTGCAAAACCGCATTCAGATAAAAGCTGCTGTGCAGAATAAAAAAGCCCCACAACTGCATTGCTTGCAAGCACTGCCGCCGCATGATACTTTACCTTGTCCGCACTGTCTAACCCGTATACGGTGTGTCCCAGTCCTTCAAACAGACTGCGCATAACCGCAACCGCTTTTTCACTGCCTTCCATTGTCAGATATGCTTTTTGAAATTGTAACCAGGAAGTTTCTTTATCGCTGAACGCGTACATTGGATGAATAGAACAACCGCACGCTTTGGTGCGTTCTATTCCTGAAAATACATTAGATGATAATGAGCCGCTAAAATGGCAGATCTTATAACCGGATAAATCCATATCCATCGCTGCAATACAATCCCATACATCTGCAATTACACCGTCGGGTGTCGTAATAAAAAGGGTATCGCTTGCTGTTATTAATTCTTTTAAGCCGTCAAATACGGCTGTCTTTGTAAAAGCTGCCGCCCATGCAGCGCTTTCCTTTGTTCTACTGTAAAATCCCGTTACCGGAATGTGTGCTTCGCTAAGATATTTTCCTAACGTCACACCGACTTTCCCGGCGCCGATAATTCCTATTCTTATGCTATCACCTCATTTTCTCCCGCTTACGCACAAGTCCTGCCGCCGCGATAGCTCTTACTTTCGTAATGATGCTTCGCTGTGCTTTTCTTATGCCGGGGTAATCGTGTGGCAACGCACTATCATCTGATGCAGCTTCATCTCCGAATGCCGCTCAATACTAAAACCAATGAGAGCATAGCACAAGATAGGATAATTTTCAAGCGTTTTATCTGCCGCCAAAAGCAGCAATCTGTGTATCGGTATTGTAGCCAAGTTCTTTCATTCTCTGCTGCAAATGTTTTAAAGCTTTGTCATACTCCATAAATGCTCCGTAAGTGTTGTTAAAATACGCCAGTGCTTTTTCTGTATTGCCGTCTTCCTTTGCCTGCCATGACAGTGTTGCAAAATGATGTAAATCGTTGTGTGCCTTTACCAGTGCCGTATATTCACTGCTGCGCACCAGCCTTTCATCGGTCTGCCTGTTTAACCACTTACCAAGCTTACAGCCTGCCGGATTGTCCACCTGTTTTTTCTGTAAATGTTCAAATCCCACAATATTGTTGTATACACGCCAGGTCAGCACATAGTGATCCACTTCAAATACACGCATCCAGTCCTGCTGTGTAATTTCTGAACAGCCGCGTACCAGATCACTTCTTGTCTTATCCAGATACCGGCCCACCTCAAAAATACGGTGTCCCGACTGTAAGCAGTCTTTGGATAAAACACTGTAGCTTTCAGAAATATTTCCCATCTGCATTGCAAAGGATTTTGTAACGCCGGTCTGTGTATCAATATCATCAAAAATACTGTCCACACGCCCGCGGATACTGTCCATCTGTCCGTTCATCTGCTCTAATGCCGCCAGGGACTTTTCAACCTTTTTACTGCCCTCGCCAAGGCTCTGTGTCGTTTCTTCCATCGCCGTAGCAAGCTCGTCAATATTCGTTTTTAACTCCGATACGTATTTTACAATATCTTCGGCAGACTCTGCGGTATTGATAGACAGCTGGCGCACCTGGTCTGCAACGACGGCAAAGCCTTTTCCGGATTCACCGGCTCTGGCTGCTTCTACAGATGCATTTAGCGCCAAAAGATTACTCTGGTTGGCAACTTTTTTAACTAAATCTACAATTTCTTCGATTTTACCAATTTTACCCTTAAAATCCTGCACACGGTCATTAATCGCCTGTATTCTTGTAGACGACTGCGTAACCGCTTCAATACTGTCATTCATATCATTGGTTACATTCTGCGAGGACGACAGAATTTCATGGGTATTGTCCCGGATATGTCCCATGGCTTCTGAAATGTTTTCAATGGAGTTCTCCAGATGCCGGCTCGCACTTTCCATATCCTGTATTGATTTGGTCTGGGTTTCGACCTGATCTAATGTGTCTTTAATGAGTGTATTATCCCCGATAACGCCCATCGTTTCATTTAACCGCATCACAACCGGATTATTGGTATTCTTAAATGCGTGCAGCATTGCATTGATTTTTTCTGCATATACCGGATTTTTAAATTGTGTAACATCTGCTTCCTCAAAATTCCCATTTGCAATCTTATCCATTGCTTCTAATAATTGATGCGTATCCTGCCCGGGTAACAGCCCCGGCTGCTTTTTCTTTTTAAACATACACTTTCTCCTCTACCGTATATACAATTCCTAAAACTTTGGGTATATCGTACCACACATTTTAAGATTTTTGTACTGTTTTACCATATTTTTTTGAAATATTTGAAATTTTTATTAAATTTGCACAACAAAGACTTTTTTAATTTTCTATTGACTTAAAACATTTTGCGTATTATAATACGACCATTGTGACATTGAATGTTACGTTGTCCGTTTTGGAAAAACCCAAAACGGATTCAAGACAAGGCAAAAGTATCTGCCGGAGTCTTACAAGCGATTTTTACAAGGACCACTCTTTTATTCAGAGTCAAGGCCATACGGACAGCCGGGTCCACTGCCGATTGGCGGCTTGCCGCCTTATTGATTGAGTTAGAAGCTCAGTTTTATAAGTTGGTTACTTTATAACCGAAATGCGTATTTACGCAAACTTGTGAAATGGTCAATAAGAGTAGTAAAAGTAGTGTTGCTATATAGACTCTGTATGCCTGATATGATATCCCTGTCTTAAAAATATTCTGCTGTACACAGGATGGATTTGTACCTTGTCCTGCCGGTTGCAGTTTATTTTGAATCATGACATATTTATATTTGAGATATTGAACGCAAGTTGTGTAATTACAGCCTGCGTTTTTTTTATTTTGAGGTGTACTATGAAAAATTTATCCAACCAGTCCAGAGCGCCGATTTACGAGGCGCTCCAAAAATTCCGCGAAATGCGTGTCGTTCCATTTGATGTCCCGGGTCACAAACACGGCAGGGGCAACCCGGAACTTACGGAATTTCTCGGTCAACAGTGCGTCGGCATTGATGTCAACAGCATGAAGCCGCTTGACAATTTATGCCACCCCGTTTCCGTTATCCGAGAAGCGGAAATTCTTGCCGCAGAGGCCTTTGGCGCAGCCCATGCCTTTTTAATGGTCGGCGGCACAACAAGCTCCGTACAGAGCATGGTTTTATCCTGCTGTAAACGCGGCGATAAAATTATCCTGCCGCGAAACGTCCACCGAAGTGTAATTAATGCGCTGGTTTTATGCGGTGCGATTCCCGTGTATGTCAATCCCGATGTGGATCACCGCCTTGGCATTTCACTCGGCATGAGCCGTGAGCAGGTACAAAATGCCATCGAAAAGCACCCGGATGCCGTTGCGGTCTTAGTAAACAACCCGACCTACTACGGTATCTGCAGCGATATCCGCGCTATCGTCGATATGGCACACCGCGCCGGAATGCTCTGTCTTGCCGACGAGGCACACGGCACACACTTTTACTTTGGTGAAAATATGCCGGTTTCCGCAATGGCGGCAGGCGCAGATATGGCGGCAGTTTCCATGCACAAAAGCGGCGGAAGCTTAACGCAGTCGAGCCTGCTTTTAACCGGTCCGAATATGAATCCCGGACATGTGCGCCAGATTATCAACCTGACACAGACGACCTCCGGCAGTTACCTTTTAATGTCCAGTCTTGACATCAGCCGCCGCAATCTCGCACTGCGCGGCAGGGAGGTTTTCCGTAAAGTCATTGAAATGGCAGATTACGCCCGCGAGGAAATTAATGCGGTCGGTGGTTATTACGCCTTTGGCAGGGAGCTGATAAACGGCAATTCTATCTACGACTTTGACCCGACAAAGTTAAGTGTCCACACCCGTGACATCGGTCTTGCGGGAATCGAGGTCTATGACATTTTACGGGACGAATACGACATCCAGATTGAATTTGGCGACATCGGAAATATTCTTGCCTACCTTTCTATCGGCGACCGTCCGCAGGAGCTGGAACGGCTTGTGAGCGCGCTTGCGGAAATCCGCAGACGGTATCAGAAAGATTCTGCCGGTCTGTTAAGTCAGGAGTATATCGACCCGGAGGTTGTATGCAGTCCGCAGGAAGCATTTTACGCACAAAAGAAAAGCGTACCGATACGTGAAAGCGCCGGTGCGGTATGCAGTGAATTTGTCATGTGCTATCCGCCGGGAATCCCGATTTTGGCACCGGGCGAGCGTATTACCGGTGAAATTCTTGATTATATTGAATATGCCAAGTCAAAGGGCTGTTCCATGACCGGTCCGGAAGACCCGAAAATCGAGCATATCAACATTTTAACAGACGGAGGAAAACCTCATGGAATTATGGTTTAGCGAATGTCATGCGCCGGACGTCAAACACAGCCTGCGCGTGAACCGCCATTTATATTCAAAGAAAAGCGAATATCAGCAGATTGATATTTTTGATACCCCGGAATTCGGCAGGGTGCTGGCATTGGACGGCAACGTCATGCTTACCGAGCGGGACGAATTTATTTACGATGAAATGATTACACACGTTCCGATGTCCGTCCATAAAAATGCAAAGGATATTTTAGTCATCGGTGCGGGGGACGGCGGTGTCGTAAAGGAACTGACCCGCTATGACCGCGTAGAACGCATTGACCTCGTGGAAATGGACGGCGAAGTAATTGAAGCGTGCCGTGCCTATCTGCCGGAAAATGCGTGCCGATTAGATGACAGCCGTGTGCATATTTATTTTGACAATGCATTGCGGTTTATCCGCCGCTGTTCCAATGAATATGACCTGATTATTGTCGATTCCAACGACCCGTTTGGTCCGTCAGAGGGATATTTTACACGCGAATTTTACGGTATCTGCTACAACGCACTGCGTGAAGACGGCATTATGGTCAACCAGCAGGGCAGTCCGTTTTACAAGCACGATGCGGAAGCCATGCAAAGAAGCCACAAACGGATTGTGAATACATTCCCAATCAGCCGCGTTTATCAGGCACATATTCCGACATATGCCGCCGGTTACTGGCTGTTTGGCTTTGCCAGCAAAAAATACCACCCGGTTGACGACTTTGAAGCCCGTCAGTGGCAGGCACTGCATTTAAGCACGAACTACTACACCACCAAGTTACATATCGGTTCGTTTTATCTGCCTGCCTATCTTGAAAAAATGCTTGAGGAGGTTGAAGCATGAAACAAAATGTTGAAACATTTATCGGCTGTGACGCGGATTATGCTGCTGCACGGATTGTCTTATTCGGTGCACCGTTTGATTCCACCACCAGTTTCCGCCCCGGTGCGCGCTTCGGCTCAGCCGCGATCCGCCACGAAAGCTTCGGGCTGGAAACGTACAGCCCGTATCAGGATAAAGATCTGGAAGATATCTCCGTATTTGACTGCGGCGATTTAGAGCTTTGTTTCGGTTCTGCCGAATCGGCACTGGCTGACATTGAAAAAACGGCGGCACAGATTGTAAACGATAATAAACTGCCGCTTCTAATCGGCGGCGAACATCTGGTGACACTGGCAAATGTGCGTGCCGTCCTTGCCAAATACCCCGGTCTGCATATTATTCACTTTGATGCCCATGCTGATTTGCGTGATGACTACCTTGGCGCTAAATTAAGCCATGCCTGCGTCATGCGCCGCTGTTTTGACCTTGTAGGGGACGGACGGATTCACCAGTTTTGTATCCGGAGCGGTGAACGGTCAGAATTTGCATTTGCAAAAGAACATACAGATATGCACCCGTTTGATTTTGACGGACTGGAAGCGCTGACCGCCCAGCTGAAAAAGGATAATACACCGGTTTATCTGACCGTGGATTTAGACTGTCTGGACCCGTCCGTTTTTCCTGGCACGGGTACACCGGAAGCCGGAGGGGTAACCTTCCCGCAGCTTCTTACTTCCCTGCTGCTCGTCAGCCGGACAAATGTCGTAGGCGCGGACATCAATGAACTTGCGCCGATGCTGGATACAAGCGGTGCTTCTACCGCCTGCGCATGTAAGGTGCTGCGCGAAATGCTGCTGGCGCTGTATTAAACGCGAAAATCCTTATATCAAAGATTTTCGCTTCACAACAAGTTGTAATAGAAAAGAGGATTCGTATGAGTAGAGTTTTAATTATCGGCTGCGGCGGCGTTGCCAATGTAGCTATCAGAAAATGTTGTCAGGCAAGTGATATTTTTACGGAAATCTGTATTGCAAGCCGTACCAAATCAAAATGTGATGCTTTAGCTGAAAGCCTTAAAGACAAAACCGCAACAAAAATCACAACTGCACAGGTTGATGCAGACAGTGTGGACGAACTGATTTCATTAATCAAAGCCTATCAGCCGGAGCTGGTTATGAATATCGCCCTGCCGTATCAGGATTTAACAATTATGGATGCCTGCCTTGCCTGCGGTGTTAATTACATGGATACCGCCAACTATGAACCGGAAGATACCGATGACCCAAAGTGGCGCGCCATTTATGAAAAACGCTGTAAGGAAGCCGGATTTTCCGCTTACTTTGACTACAGCTGGCAGTGGGCTTACCGCGAAAAATTTGAAAAAGCGGGACTGACGGCACTCCTTGGCTGCGGCTTTGACCCGGGTGTTACACAGGCTTACTGCGCCTATGCCAAAAAGCATGAATTTGACACAATTGATACCATTGATATTCTGGACTGCAACGGCGGCGACCACGGCTATGCCTTTGCCACGAACTTCAACCCGGAAGTCAACCTGCGTGAGGTTTCCGCTCCGGGCAGCTATATTGAAAACGGCAAATGGGTTGAAATTCCTGCGATGAGCATTAAGCGTGAATATAACTTTGACAGTGTCGGTGAAAAGGATATGTATCTGTTACACCACGAGGAACTGGAATCTCTCGCCGTCAATATTCCGGAAGTCAAAAGAATCCGCTTCTTTATGACATTTGGACAAAGCTACCTGACCCATATGAAATGCCTTGAAAATGTGGGTATGCTTTCAACCACTCCGGTCAATTTTGAAGGGCATGAAATCGTGCCGATTAAATTTTTAAAGGAACTGCTGCCGGACCCTGCAAGCCTTGGCCCACGTACACACGGAAAAACCAATATCGGCTGCATTTTCACCGGAAAGAAAGACGGCAAAGACAAAACCTACTATATTTATAATGTGTGCGACCATCAGGAATGTTACAAAGAAGTGGAAAGTCAGGCAATCAGCTTTACGACCGGCGTACCAGCCATGTGCGGCGCGTTAATGCTTCTGACAAAGAAATGGGATAAGCCGGGTGTCTACACCGTGGAAGAATTTGACCCGGACCCGTTCCTTGATGCACTCGACAAATACGGTCTGCCTCGCCGTGAAAACCACAACCCGGTACTGGTGGACTAGTGAGCCAAAAATCAACGCATATAACAGACCTTTTCGGCACATTACCGACACCGTCCTATATCATTGATGAGAATGTCCTGCGGCATAACGGAGAAATTCTTGCCTCCGTTGCCGCACACACAGGCTGTAAAATTCTGCTTGCACAAAAAGCATTCTCCAATTATGATTTTTACCCGCTGCTTTCCGGATACCTGTCGGGTACGGAAGCCAGCGGACTTTACGAGGCAAGGCTCGGTGCGGAAGAAATGCCGGATAAAGAAGTTCACGTATTCTGCGGAGCTTACCGCGATGATGAATTTGAGGAGCTTTTAACTTACGCGGACCATATTGTCTTTAACTCGCCGCATCAGTTTAAAAAATTTGCACAAAAAGCAAAAGCGGCAGGCAAAAGCATCGGCCTGCGCATTAATCCTGAATGTTCCACACAGGACGGACATGCGATCTATGACCCGTGTGCGCCCGGCAGCCGCCTTGGTACAACGCGCGCCGTATGGAACCGTGAAATGACAGGTGAATGGATTTCCCTGCTTGACGGTCTGCATTTTCATACGCTGTGTGAACAGGATTCCGATGATTTGGAAACAACACTCGCCGCCGTGGAACGCAGCTTCGGTGATATTCTGCCGCAGATGAAATGGCTGAATATGGGTGGCGGACACCACATCACCCGCAACGATTATGACATTACACGGCTTGAAAAATGTATCACCTATGCACAGGATCAATGGAATCTGTGTGTGTACCTTGAGCCAGGTGAAGCCGTTGCCTTAAATGCCGGGTATCTCATTACCCGCGTTTTAGACATTGTTGAAAACAATGGGACACACATTGCCATTCTGGATACCAGTGCCGCCTGCCATATGCCAGATGTGATTGAAATGCCGTATATGCCGCCACTTTATGGTGCCAAAGCGGTGACAGATAAACCTGCCACAAACGCAGATTCAACGCATCCTGATTTTGTATACCGGTTAGCCGGGCCTACCTGTCTTGCCGGAGATGTGATTGGCGATTATACGTTTGCCGCGCCTTTACATGAGGGCAGTCTGCTGGTGTTTCAGGATATGGCAATTTATTCTACCTGCAAAAATAATACATTTAACGGTATGCCGCTCCCGGATATTTACAAAATGCAGACAGACGGCGCTTTTGTAAAACTCACCGATTTTGGCTATTCGGATTTTAAAATGCGCCTTGGAAAATACCGGTAATATGCTTCCGGCATTGTTCCGTAAAAGGCGGTACCGCAAGGATATTTTTATCCTTACGGTACCGCCTTTTTTACGCAAGTCTTTTTTATGGCTTTTACCGGCTGTCTAAAAAGAACGCTTCATTTATTTTTTGTAACCAAATTCAGGAATGTTATTCCATCTGTTACGGAAATAATGTGCTACCATCTTAGGTTTTCTGTCTCTTGTGAATAAGCCCTTCTTATTCCCCTGGACTCTTAATAAACTCTGGCTTGTAGCAAAGTCTGCAAAGTTCCATGCCTGCTCACCTACTACATAATCAAATTCATCAAATACCCTGTTATTCATCTCGTAATACTCAACCTGATATTCCTCTGTATACATAACAGATGTCGTATCATGAAGTCCGCTGACTGTATCTGCACCATATTCCGTAAACATAACCGGCTTACCAAGCTTCCCCCAGTCTGTAAGTTCCTTACGAAGTCCTTCTTCAGATACTTCAAGGTCAGGACCGCCAAAATACCAGCCATAATAACGGTTAAGACAGATAACATCACTTAACTTAGCGGAACAGTCATTATCAGCCGTCGTTCCCTGAACACTTACCAGTGTACAAGGACGCTTCTGTGGATCCAGTTCCCTTGCAAGGTCATATAATGGCTTAAAGTAATCATATGCTCCCTCATCCGATGAATCCGGTTCATTGGCAATACTCCACATTACAACACAAGCATGATTCTTATCTCTGGATATGAGGTCACGGATAACATCCTTATGATGTTCCTGTGTCTGCACCCCGTGTTCCTTATCAAATGTGCTGATTCTTTCACCGCCGAAGTTTGCACCGCCGCCAAACTTAAGATTAACACCTACTGCCGTTGTTTCATCAATCACTACAATGCCTTCTTCATCGCACTGTCTCATCATTTCTTCACTATATGGATAATGGCTCGTTCTGAAACTGTTCGCATGCTGCCACTTCATAATCGCTATATCCTTGGTATTCATAGGAAGATTTATTCCGCGTCCATTTGGGAATGTGTCCTCATGCTTTCCATATCCCTTGAAATAAAATGGCTTTTCATTAATAAGGAATCTGATTCCATCTACTCTTACGCTTCTTACTCCATAAGGAAGTGTATATACATCTTCCCCTGCCGTTACCTTAATCCGGTAAAGATACGCATTTAACGGCTGCCATAATCTTACCGTATCAAGTTTTATTTCCCCTGAAATGCCATCTGCTTCGGCAACCTTTTTGCCTTCTGCATCAAATACTTCTACTTTACATGCTGTATTATCTTTATCCGCCCCTTCAATATCTACCTCATAATGAAGTGTTGCTGATGGTACAGCTTTTCCAAAGTCAATATCTGATGTCACCGTAATATCGTGAATATATGTCTTCGGTGTTGTATAGATTTTAACCGGTCTTGTAATACCACAATAGTTAAAGAAGTCAAAATTAGGATTATTCTGAGGCTTTCCGGAATCACTCTGACCTACGCCTCCCATCAATCCACTCATCATATTTGCCTTGCCGCCTACAGGAAGTGTAGAATAATCAATAACATTATTTACGGCAATTGTAAGAAGATTATCTCCATCTTCTAATACATCATTTAATTCAACTTCAAATGGAAGAAATCCACCCTTATGCTCACAGATTAACTTGCCATTCAGATAAATCTTCGCAAAATGTGTTACGGCTGCACAACGAAGCACAATTCTCTGGCTCTTTACATATGCGGGAACCGAAATATTTCTTTGATAAAATACCCATCCATAATGATCTCTGAAATCAATGCCTTCTTTTAAATCGTTATATGAAGCAGGAACCGGCATTGTATCTGCATCCTTTAATGGAGCCTCATACCACTTTTCGTCAAACCCCTTGCCATTGTCTAACTTAAAATCCCATACTCCGCTTAAATCGCTTAATAATCTTGACTGTGTTAAAATTGGATATAACATAATTCATTCCTCCTGATATTTAAACTTATTAATAAATTTTATTCTTCAATATGTCCGGCAGTAAATGCCCGGAAATATTACTGCACCTTCGCTTCTCTTCTTTCCTTAAGAATCTTTGCATTTTCTTCCACTCTCTTCTTATTAAGAGGATATAAAAACTGTAATGCAAGGAAGAGAAGTATCATTCCTAATGCCGGCACAAGACAGGTTACATTGTAAATGCCGTCTACCACCTTAGGATCATGTGCCGTAGCTGCCGTATAACCTATGATTGAGAGCAGTACCCCTGATATTCCTGACGAACAGGCCTGTCCTAACTTTCTTGCAAATGAATATACTGAATATATGGTTCCATCCTGACGGACACCTGTTCTTACTTCTGAATCATCAATTACATCTGTAATCATAGCCCATATCACCATATTAAACATTGCGGTTCCTACTGATGATATCAGTACCAGTACAATCCATACCCATACATTATCTGTGTGAATAAAGAATAATATTAAAAATGCTGCTGCACTTATTATACTTCCAATCACTGATAATTCTTTCTTACCGACCTTTGCTGACAGCTTTACTATAAAAGTAGAAAGAACAAGTATAACAACCATTCCTGCCAGGTTTGCCAGCGACATCGCTGAAACATTACCAAAATAATTCGGATATATATAGTTATTCATGTTGCTAAGTGATAACTGTGCAAGCAGGAATAATAACGCACATACTATGATGCCAATTAATGCCTTGTTATGGGCGATTTCACTAATAAGCTCCTTAAATGAAAACTTCTGTGTATTCTGCTCAACCTTTACTCTCTCTGTTGTCATATGATAGCAGAGCATATAACAGATGACTGCTCCGATAGAACATACAAGCGCACCTATCATCATTTTCTCACCGGATAATACTTTATTACCTGCTGCATCTGTATAGTATACTGCAAGCGGTAATACGACGCCAATCACTGTCTGTGCAAGTGTTGCACCAATTGTTCTCCAGTTGGAAAGAGAAGCTCTGTCCGTTGGATTATCCGAAATTGCTGATGCCATTGAACCATAAGGAATATTAACGCCTGTATAACATATACTGCCCCAGAGCAGATATGTGAAAAACATCCAGAAAATCTTAAAGCCCATTGGCATTCCTTTAAAATATGTTGCATACATCAGAAATGATGCTAAAGCAACCGGACCACACATTCTTCGAATCCATGGAGCGAATTTACCCTTCTTCCCGGGTCTGCTTCTGTCTACAATCTGTCCCATCGTAACATCCGTGACCGCATCCACAAATCTGGCTGCCATCATCATCAGACCGACTATTGCTGCTGAAACACCCATGACATCCGTATAAAACTTAAGCAAAAACATTGTTGACAATATAAATGTAAAATCATTACCGAAGTCCCCGAACATGTAGCCCAGCCTGTCCTTCATCCCGAAAGGCTTTACCTTTCCGTTATTCTCTTTCATAATATCCTCCGTTTCCTGTACTCCTGTACACCTTATAATTTTTAAAGACCGTCCTTAAATATTTTGTTTTCTTTTCTATGGTTTAATCATAACGTGTTTTACAGATTCCGGTTATTACTAAATTTAGTATAATTAGTACAATTTTTGTTTGTACAATTTTTATGGTAAAAATTATACTATAATGCATTAATATTCTACTAACATGTTAGATTTATATTATTGACATGTTAATGTTTATCCGTCAGCATAAAATTATACTTATTATCCGAATGTTTTTTATAATTTGGTTTTTAAGTAAACTTCTGTTATAATATTTTTACACATATGGATCAAAATATACAAATAACTATCGGGGAGTAGCGAAAACAAATAGCCATGATTGCAGATGAGAAACCGCCTACGCGAATTTCTCATCGCATCTTCGCGACAAGTCGCTCAGAAATGGGGAGTAATATGAACTATAAAATATATTTAGATTATACAATGGATATATTATCCCATCTGAAAATTTCATGCCATATTATCGATTCACCATTTATCTGGAACGAACAGTATGATGGCGGTCTTCGAAAAACGATATGGAATGATGCTGCCCACCGCAGCCAGATGAATGATTTTAATCGTTTCGTCAGCACTTACAGTAAGGATAATACAATATTAATAATACACGACAGCTTTTGCTGCGAATATATTTATTTAAAATTACCGGATTCAGATAAAATATTTATCGCCGGACCTTTTTCGTTTGAAAAATTTACCAACCAACGGATAACGGAGCTATGCACTTACAATTCCATCCCGGCCCGTTTCAATGAATTTATGCAGTTATACTATGCAGCCCTCCCTGTTTTTACAGATGAGCGCTGCATCGAAAGTATTATAAATACTCTGTGCAGCAAATTGTGGACACATTTTACAATTGAAAAAAAACGTGTTCTGACAAAAAATAATGAACAATATATGTATAATGACAAAACACCCGAACCGACACGACAATCTATAGAAATGCTGGAAATGCGGTATAAGGAAGAAACCCTGCTCATGGAATCTATTGCACACGGAGATTACAAATCCATTGAAAATATGAAGCATCTCAATGCTTCTGATATAAAGCCGCGCCTGACAGACACCATACGCGACAGAAAGAATTTTATGATTATTCTTAATACCATCTGCCGCAAAGCTGCCCAGTCTGCTTATGTACATCCCGTTCATCTGGATGAAATATCGCGTAAATTTGCAATTAAAATTGAGGCCTGCACTTCCATTGCCCAGCTTGAAGCCCTTGAAAACGATATTACACGACGATACTGCATGCTGGTGCAGTCTTATTCGCTGCGGACATACAGCAAACCCGTACAGAATATCATTAATTATATATCCTTTAACCTGACAGCAGATTTAAGCCTTACTGCAATTTCCACTGAATTTTCTTTAAACAGCAGCTATCTGTCGACACTGTTTAAAAAAGAAACCGGTACCACCCTGACAAATTACGTCAATGGCAAACGGATGGAGCATGCTATTTATCTTCTTAATACTACCATGCTTCCCATTCAAGATATTGCTGTCCAGTGTGGAATAAATGATGTCAATTACTTTACGAAGCTGTTTAAAAAAACAAAAAATAAAACACCTACACAATACCGTGAATTGATACAAAAAAAGCATTGAAAACCCAGATATGGGTTTTCAATGCTTTTTTTACTCTTTCTCAAAATACTGTGGATAAATTCCCTTCAATTTGTCCAGTTCATTAAAAATTCTGCTGATATGTGCCTTTATAACTCTAAGATACATTCTTTTGTCCTTTTTTTTAATAGCTTCTATAAGCATCTCATGTTCATCGTTTGTTTTTGCACTGATAGAACTATTCAACTCTGCAAGATATCTGATTCTGTTATAATGGCTCATCTGTGTCTGAATTATATTTTGGGCAAGCAATTCTCCGGAACACTCATAAATCAACTCATGAAACGCATTATCAATCTCTATTCTTGGAATTTGTTCATTTTCTTCCGTGTAATGAATCAGTCTTTCATTCAGAATCGCCATTTTGTCAAGCATCTCACTGTCCGCATTTTCAAAAACAGCATCAACCATGCCCATCTCGAGACTTTTTCTGACAAACCACTCCTGTGCAGAACGTCTGCAGTTAATACATGCCACATAGGTCCCGGACTGTGGAATAATCTTTAAAAGACCTTCTTTCTCAAGATTCACAATGGCTTCTCTTGCCGGTGTTCTTGACACATCATACCGCAGTGCAACTTTCTGGGCACTGATGGAATCTCCTGGCAACAGCCTGAAATTCATGATGTCATATTTCAGCTTTTCATAAGTTTCTTCATTTAATGATTTTTCCATCGCTTCGCAGCCTTTCCATCCATAAGAAACCGCCTGTTCTACATTACAGATATTTTTTAAGTGTTGCTCTTACTGCACCTTTTCCTGCAATTTCTTCAACAAACAGTTCTTCAATTTTATCACCGATTCCCGCTTCATATAAATTTATACCAAATATATTCGCATTTGACAATAAATTTTTAAGCTGGCCTGTATAGGACGATGGTTCTGCAAATCTTACACCATCAAGCTGTGCCTTTAATTCTTCTGCCATAGGGTCTGCTGACAATTCAAAGCTTTCTCCATTGTCATCAATGCCAAGAAGATACCGGCACCATCCGGCTATTGCAAGCGGTATTGCCGTAAGTGATTCTGCACTTCCCTCTTTTTCAACGTATGCTTTAATCGTTTCGCCATATCGTATGCCAACTTTTTGTGATGTATCCGTTGCAATTCTCTGCGGTGTATCCGGCATAAATGGATTCGGTATTCTTACATGAAGTACCTCATCTGCAAATTTTTCAGGCGAAATGATACCCGGATCCGTAACCACCGGCATCCCTTCAACCAATCCTATCCGTCTTACAAGCTCTGAAAGTTCCTTATCCTTCATTTCATCTGCAATAAGATTATATCCCAGAATGCATCCATATACTGCGAGTGCTGTATGCAGCGGATTCAGACAGGTCGTCACCTTCATCCGCTCCACTTTATTAACAGTATCCCTGTCTGTCATATACACACCTGCTTTTTCAAGCTGTGGTCTTCCATTTGGAAATCTGTCTTCAATAACCAGATATTGTGGTCCTTCCGCATTAACAAATGGCGCAATATAAGTCTTCTTAGACGTAATCACAGGCTTCATCTGTTCAACTCCTGCCTGCTCTAATGCTGCAGCCACTGAATCTGCCGGTCTTGGTGTTATTTTATCTATCATGGACCATGGAAATGATATTACATTTTCATCATTGACATAGTCCGCAAAATCCTGTCCTACATAGCCCTTTTTCTGCCACTCGCGGACCATTTCCGTTATTGAATTTCTCAGCTTTTCTCCATTATGTGAACAGTTATCCATAGAAACGACCGCAAGCGGTGCTTTACACGTATTAAATCTTTCAAATAAAAGTGCTGCCACAACTGCCATTGCCGATACTGCCTTATCCGGTCCGTTATCTATATCACTCTGGATAAATGGGAAAAATGCACCCTTTGCATCACGCAGGGCATATCCCTTCTCTGTAATTGTAAATGAGATCATCTCAAGCTGCGGATTTGCAAAAATCTCCTTTAATCTTGACCAGGCTTCCTTTGATGCCGACTGTGCCTTCACCGCTTCCGTAAGAGAACCGAGTACCCTCTTGTCTGTACTTCCGTCTTCTTTTAGTGTAACCGCCATAACAAGATTGTCAAACGGCTCATAAATCTTATCCACAACATCAAAATCAAAGGTCTCCACGCATGTAATCCCTTTATCTGACACCCCCTGCTCAATTAACGAATCAGCAATTCCGCCTATAAAAATTCTAAAGATATTGCCAATACCAAAATGAACCCATTCCGGTGATGCCTTTGTATTCTCTGCTACCTTTCTGACATCATATGCCGGCAGTTTTATACCTGCCTCTTCCCATGCTGTTTTATCTTTAATTCCATCTATTGAAAGTTTCATATTCATCCTCATTTCTGAGCAGCCTGTTACGAAAATGCAATGAGATATCCGCAAAGATAATTTCCCATCTGCCATTATAGCCGGTTGTTTTTGCTCAGAAACAACCGGCTGTGTAATATCTGCGTTACAACGTACCGTATAAGCAAATTACTGTCCTGACTTGTCTACGGCTTCCCATAAGCCATTCAGATAAGCTGCTCCCAATGCCCTGTCATACAGACCATATCCCGGCATTGCAACTTCATCCCATATCATTCTGCCATGATCCGGTCTTATTGCCCCATCAAATCCGGTATCATATAAAGTCTTAATAATCTTATACATATCCATTGAGCCATCTGATGATAAATGTGCAGCCTCTTCAAAATCCCTCGGTGAATTATATTTAAGATTCCTTACATGGGCAAACGGAATTCTGCCTCTGCATGCCTTAATAATCTCACAAATATCATTATTCTGGTTTGAACCAAATGAACCTGTACAAAGAGTAATTCCATTATACGGCTTATCAACTGCATCAAGAAGACGGGTAACTGAATCCTTTCCTGTCATAATTCTTGGGAGGCCAAAAATCGGCCATGCCGGATCATCCGGATGAATTCCCATTTTAATATCATACTTTTCACATACCGGTCCGATTGCTTCCAGAAAATATACAAGATTATCAAACAACTTTTCTGCATCAACATCCCGGTACATTTCAAAAAGCTCTTTTAATCTGTCTAATCTCTCCGGCTCCCATCCCGGCATTACAAAGCCATTGGACATTTTTTCAACGGATTCCCTCATATGTTCCGGATCAATCATATCTACGGTGTCCTGATTATATGCCAATACCGTCGAGCCGTCCGGCCGTACCCTTGCAAGCTCTGTCCGCGTCCAGTCAAATACAGGCATAAAATTATAACATACCATATGAATATCCGCTTCGCCCAGTGCCTGCAGCGTTTTAATATAATTATCAATATGCTCATCTCTTTTTGCAGTTCCAATCTTAATGTCATCTGACACATTCACAGATTCAATCCCTGCAATTCCAAGTCCTGCATCGTTGACAATCTTTTTAAGCTCTGCGATTTCCTTTGGCAGCCATAGTTCCCCTGCCTGCTTTCCAAAAAGCGTCGTAATGACATTCTTTACTCCCGGAATCTGTCTGATCTGCTTAAGGGTAACACTGTCATATCCCGGTCCGTACCACCTTAACGTCATCTCCATTATAAAATACCTCCTTAAATATAAAATACATATCTTATTTCTTTGTTATCATCATACTAACATGTCAGTGCTAACATGTCAATGTATTTTTTTATACAAGAAGGTTATTTATTAAAATTGTTTTATCGCAGCTTCATTGTCCCTGCCCTGCTTATTGCTCCCACACTGTATAAAGAACCAAACGCACACACGCCGGTATTTTTCTTTTGACTCATCCTATATGCCAACTGAACTGCTTCCTCTATGGTATCCATTACAGATACTGCTCCTGTATAACCGCATTTTCTGACTGCATCTGCACACTCATCCGCACTCATGGCACGCGGGCTGTCCGGTGCAATCGTGATAAAAGAGGCTGCGTATGGAAGCATTGTCCTAAGCATCTGACTGTAATCCTTGTCGCGCAGGATTCCTGTTATAAAAATAAACTTTTCGCCTGCAAAGTAGTTTTCTAAATTTGAGCGCAGCGCATTGATTCCATCCGGGTTATGCGCACCATCGACAATAAACAGCGGTGCTTCTGACAAAATTTCAAACCGCCCCTGCCAGTAAACGTTTTTCATTCCGTCATAAACTGCATTTACCGGTATCCGATATCCCTTCCGGATCAGACAGTCCATTATTTCCAGTACAACCGCAGCATTTTCACACTGATAATCTCCCAATAAAGAAAGTCTTATGCCTGCATACTGTTTATACCCAAAGGTCTGTCCATGTATGCTTCTGTCCGTAATTTTAATATTTTGTACATCCGTGCTTTTAAAACCGGCTTTCTTTTCCTGACATCTTTTTATCAGTACATTCATGACGGTTTCACTCTGTCCGGCTATTACGACCGTTCCGTTTTCTTTAATAATCCCTGCTTTTTTCTGCGCAATTTCTTCCAGTGTTGTCCCCAGAAATCCCATATGGTCATAATCAATATTGACAATTGCAGCAACCTCCGGAACTTCAATTACATTGGTTGCATCATCACAACCGCCCATGCCGACTTCCAGCACCACAAAATCACACCTGTTTTCATTAAAATATAAAAAAGCGAGTGCCACAGCCTTTTCAAATTCAGACGGAACATCTGGCATCTTCGCGCATGCATTTCTTACCATCTCTGCATATCTTACAAATTCTTCTTCGGAAATCATTTCTCCGTTTATCCTGAACTGTTCCCGATACACAGATATCACCGGCGATGTAAAAAGCCCTGTCTTATATCCTGCCGCTTTAAGAATTTCTGCTGTCATGGCACACACAGAACCTTTTCCATTGGTTCCCGCAACATGGATAAATTTAAGCTTTTTCTGCGGACAGCCCAGTCTTTCCAGTAATTCTTCTATTCTGCCAAGACCAAGCCTTATGACTCCGTTATGTGATTCCTTTATAAAATGCTCTGCTTCTGTATATATCATACTTTTCCTCTTGATTTTAAATTTATGATAATGAACCATCCAGTCTGCTTAACAGCTGTCCTACCGTGCAGCCTAAAACCGGATGTCTGTGATACGGCGCAATCTGTGCCATCGGAATTAATACAAAACCGCGGTTCTGCATATCTATATGCGGCACGGTCAGCGCCGGGCTATCTATGATACAGTCATCGTAAAACAAAATGTCCAGATCCAATGTCCGCGGTCCCCAGTGTATGGTTCGTTCACGCCCCGCTTCTGCCTCAATTCTGTTAAGAAGCGCCAGCAGTTCTTCCGGATACAGCAGTGTTTTAATCTCTAATGCCCCATTTAAAAAGACATCCTGTTCAACACCGCCGTAGGGCTCTGTCGTAATATAATCGGATACCTTTACGACCTTACAATACGGATGGTTTTTTAGTTTTTCTACAGCTTCGTCAAGATATGCTTTTTTATCGCCCATGTTCGACCCGGTTGCAATATATGCCCTGTGCCATCCTCTTGATATTTCAACACTGACACTGTCTACGGGAATCGCAACAGGTGCCCACGGTTTTTCTATTTTCACATCTACTTTTTCCGCCAAATCATACCGCAGCAGTAATTCCTGTGCAAGTTTCTCGGCAACGGTTTCAATCAGTTTAAATGTATTATTCTGAAAGAACTTTAAAATATCCCGGCTTACATCCCCATAATTTACGGAACACGCCAGATCATCCGTCAATCCCGCTTTCCGGGTATCGGTATACACCACGACAGAAACCAGAAATTTCTGTCCTAACATATTCTCGGCTTCAAAAACACCATGGTTTCCAAACACAACTAATTTATCAATTGAAATTTTATCCACGTTAATCCTCATTTCTAAACAGCTTGTTGTAAAGCGGCGATTTCTCATCTGCCATCTTTGTTATTATTTTGACAGGATTGCCTCTGTCATCTTAATAATTCTGTAATTTTCTTTTACATCGTGAACTCTTACAAAGGAACAGCCTTTCATGACACCGATAACCGTTGTCGCCAGTGTTCCCTCCACCCGCTCGTCCGCCGGTAAATCAAGTGTCAGTCCAATCACGGATTTTCTGGACGTTCCAAGTAATACCGGATAATTGAGCTGCTTCATGATTTCAAGATGATTGATAATCTCAAGATTCATTTCATACGTTTTGCCAAATCCCACGCCGGGGTCCAGCATAATCTTATCATCGGGTACATTGGCTTTCTTTGCAATTGCAATGCACTCCTGCATATCCCGGATAAAATCTTTTTGAAAATCATCATATACGGCTTCATTCCTGTTATGCATAAGGCAGCATGCCGCGTTATATTTTGCTGTATATGCTGCGACTTCCGGGTCATGCTTAAAGCCCCAGATATCGTTTACAAGGTCCGCTCCCGCCTGCAATGCCGCAAGTGTGACCTTCCCCTTATAGGTATCAATTGAAACCGGAATATCAAAATGCTTTTTCACCGCCTCAATCACCGGTGTTACCCTTGCAATTTCTTCTTCTTCAGAAATCACTACATGTCCCGGCCTGGTGGATTCCCCTCCGATATCAATGACGTCCGCTCCGTCCCGTATCATTTCCTCTGTATGCTTTAATGCTGCATCCAGCGTATTAAATTTACCGCCATCCGAAAAAGAATCCGGTGTTACATTCAAAATTCCCATTATATAACAGTGGCTGCTTAAATCAAACTCTTTATTACCTATTTTCATACAATCTCCATTCCTTATCTGCTGCTGCCTGCAACTTATTAATAATCAATTTCCAGATTCATCTTCTGTCTGTCCCAGTTACATTCCGCCTGCGCCGCGCACGCAAAACAGTTTCTTGATTTCTTATCCGCCCAGTATAACATTTCGTATAAAGGCGTGTCCGCGCCGGTGTCTTTTATCCGGTGATGTAGAATAAAGTCCTTTATCAGGCTGATTTCTTCTTTTGCAAAACCGCAGTCCGGCAGGATTCTGTCACACAGGGCCGCTCCCGCCATTTCATGTGGAATCCCTTTTTCTATCTGATCTATTCTTCCGATATCATGCATAAATGCCGCTGCATATATGACCTCTTTTGATATGGACAGTTCCTGTTCCACCGAATAAATATACATCAGTCTTGCTACATCCAGAAAATGCTCCAGCGTATGATTACAAAATTTCCGGTGTTCCTCAGCCTTTTGCAGCGCATTATATTTTTTCTGATATAAAGGATGTCTATATATTAGATTTACACGTTTCATGTCTTCACCAATCCTTCTAATATCAGCCGGACACCCGCTTTTATTTTTTCACTCTCCATCTTTTCCTCTTTTTTTATGTAAACAAAAAAGCATTCATACCCGTTCTCAGGAAATGAATGCTTTATATTTTCTGACAGCGGATGCGAAGGCACATCGCAAATCCGCTTTACAGGGATTTTTCGTCCAATGGCAACTTCCCGTCCATTGACACTTTACGCATGACTTCTACTCTGTTCACATCTATTTGTTTTTGCACCTTTTACTATATCTGTTATACTGCCAATTGTCAATCCTGTTTTTAACAGGGCATTATACATTGTAATTTGCAGTTTTATTAAAATCCGGCTGGTTTTTCAGCCGGCCATGATTTTCTGAGTGCCGCATAGGAAATTAGAAAGTTGGCAAACCAGCCGGCCGGTACAGCAAGCCATACATATGCAATGCCAAAACGCGGAGCACATATAAGGGCAACCAACAGACGGATTGCAAGATTTACCATATTAGCAATGAGGAATGGCCGCATGATTCCAAGTCCACGAAGAACCCCGTCTGTTGCCATCTTGATACCCATAAAGATGAAAAAATAGCCAAGCCATTTCATATAATCCCCGGACACCTGATATGCTAAATCGGTTCCATCCTTACCCAGGAATAACGAAGAAATCTGAGTATGTAATGTTTCAATCACTATAAAGGCAAGAACTGCAAAACATATATCTAATACAATTGCAGCATGGTATCCTTTTTTGATACGCTGGTTCTGTTTTGCACCCAGATTCTGGGAAACATATGGTGAAACGGCATTTCCAATGGATACAAAAATCAGGGAAAAAACATTTTCTACTCTCATTGTTGCCGAATAACCTGCAAGCGCCTGTGTACCGAATGGATTTACAACCGCCTGTACTATCATCATGCCAATAGATACTGTAGACTGCTGCAAAACAGATGGTACAGCAATTTGAAGCATTGAATATAACTCCTGCCTGTCAAACCGTTTAAAGCTGCTTTTATACCGGCGCATCCGGCAAAAGAAAATCAGAAGTGAAAAAACAGCAGAAATCCCCTGTGCAATCAGCGTTGCAAGCGCTGCACCAAACACGCCAAGCCTTAAGCCTGCTACCATCCAAAAATCCATAAAAATATTCAGAATAGAAGAAAATATCAGAAGTCCCAGCGGAATCTTTGACTCACCGATTGAGGTGAACATCGTTGAAAGGATATTATACATAAACAAAAACGGAAATCCTACAAAATAAACACGCAGGTATAATACTGCTTCATCCAGTATATCAGCAGGTGTCTGTAATGCATTCATCATTATATTAGAAAATCCAAAACCAAATACACCCAGAAGTATGCTTAGAATCAGAAAACTAATCAATGATGTTGATACGATTGTTTTCATTTTACTATAATCCCTGGCACCAAAGTAGCGGCTCACAAGCACCCCTGCACCTACACCGGCACCAAGTGCCACACAAATGAATACATTCGTAAGCGCAGCACAGGCTCCAACTGCCGCAAGTGCAGAAGAACCGACAAACTGACCCACAATAATTGAATCAGCCATATTATATATCTGTTGGAAAAAGCTTCCCAGAATCATAGGCATTGCAAAAACAGTCAATGCTTTAAGAGGTGCATCTGTAATTAAATATTCATCCTTTGACATTATTCTATTCCTCCATAAATCCACAGCTTTTAGCCGGAAGTACAAGCATAGCATCCATATACCCCCACCGGAAGCGATGCCGCAGCATACATGGGAGTTAAACAAATGTCAATAATCTTGTGGTTTATTCTCTGCCAGTCTCATAACTTCCTTCCATGCCGGTGAGAACAGGTAATAACCTATCATTGCAAACATTCCAAAACTGAAAGATATTGGAAAACACAGCATTACCCATGTTCCATCAAAATATCTGTTAATAATATATGCACTTGGAATTCTGACTGCCCAAAGCATCAGAATATTAACAATGGTCGTATAACGCACCCTTCCTGTTCCATTTACAATAGATATTATACAATTAAAAATAGCATAGAACCACTGGGAAAGCAACATGACAACAACATGTCTGCTCGCATACATCAGCACCATTTCATCTGATGAAAAGAAACGTATCAACGGTTTATGTATCATAATGAAAAATAAGCCACAGCCAAGGGTAATAAGTCCGGAACATATTGGAATTTTCCAGTGTCCCTCCTTAATTCTATCATATTTTTTTGCACCGTAATTCTGCCCTGAAAATGTAGTGGCTGCCGAAGACAAGCCGGTAATTGCTATATTGGAGCAGCCCGTAATTCTTCCTGCTACTGCACCCCCTGCCATAAATACGGCGCCCTGGGAGTTATTAAAGGTCTGTAATGCAACATGCCCTAATGAATACAGCGAATTATTAAGTCCGACAGGCAGACCAATTGCCAGGATATCCTTCATCATTTTCCCTGAAAATCTTCGTGGCAGGAATGTAAACTGAATCTCCGGAAACATCTTTCTTATATAAGCAATACTTACAAGCCATGAAATAAACATCGCTATACTTGTAGCAAGTGCTGCACCTGCCACATCCATGCCAAATCCTGCAACAAATACTAAATCAAACACTATATTAGAAATACAGGATACAACCAGAAACCATAATGAAGCCTTGCTATCCCCAAGTCCTCTTAATATTCCGGCATTCATGTTATAGCCCAGATTACCAAGCGTACCTAAGAATACTAATCTCGTATAGATTAGTGCAGCATCCCATACATCCTGCGGAACTTTCATAAATTCAAGAATATACGGTGCTGCAAACCACCCCAGAATTCCAACCGGAATTCCTATAATATAGATAAATGTTATTGAGGTTCCACATATTGAAACAACCTTATCGGATTCCTTTGCACCGGCATATTGTGATATCAGAATAGACACACCGGTTCCTATTCCCAAGAAAACACATAATAATACTTCAACCGGCTGCGAACTCGTTCCGACCGCCGCCAGCGATGTATCACCACAATATTGACCTATTACAAGTGCATCGACTGTTGTATATAACTGCTGCAAAACATTTCCAATAATAATTGGTATCGCAAACAGTATAATGTTTTTCATAATATGACCTATCGTCATATCAATCTGTCCTTTTCGTAAATTTGCCATCATTTACTCCTTATTATAAAATAATCCATTCATTTCTGCTATTTATAATAATACTGTAATTTAATGCCATTTTCTAGCGATTTATGGCATGAACTACAGAAAAAGTATCCATATTTTATTTTATGATATCAAGAGCAGACGGTTTGAATCTGCATAAGCTATGTGCTTGTAGCGCGCAAAAATGCAGCAATGATTTTAAATTCATTGCTGCATTCTTTTCAACTGTTCCCTGCGGGAATCGAACCCACAACTAGCGCTTAGGAGGCGCTCGTTATATCCATTTAACTAAGAGAACAAATAAGGACAGTCTGAAGATTTCAGACTGTCCTTATTCTATCACAATTAGCTAAAACGGTCAATTGCTTTCTCGTTATGCCTACTGTAACTTGAACTTGTTGATTGCTTCTTTTAATGCAACTGCGATTTCATCAAGCTCTACTGTGCACTGATTTAAATTGTGCATTGTTGCATTAACTTCTTCTGCGGAAGCAGTTACTTCTTCGGATGCAGCTGCTGTTTCTGTAGAAATAGAAGCGACATCTTCCATTCTGTCAATTACATTTCCTCTGCTGTTATCCATCTGCTCATTTAACTTGGCAATGTTGTCAAGACCTTCCGTTAAAGCGTTGATAGAGGTTGAAATTGTATTAAACAGATCCTTTGTATCCTGAATAGACTGGTTCTGTTCAGTGATAATCTGGTTCGTTTCATCAAGTGTCTTTTCTACCAGTGCAGACTTATCTGTAATCTCGGCAACAATCTGCTTGATTTCATCGGTTGACTGCTGTGACTGTTCTGCAAGCTTTCTGATTTCATCTGCTACAACTGCGAAACCTCTGCCGCTCTCACCTGCTCTTGCCGCTTCAATACTTGCATTCAGTGATAACAGATTCGTCTGTTCTGTAATTTCTGTAATGGCATTGGAAATGAAGTTAATCTTTTCAATACTCTGAATCATTTCATCTACAACGGACTGGGAAATCTTTGAATTTTCAATAGACTGCTCGCCCTTGCCGATTAAATCTTCTACAATCGTGATACCCTTGTTACTCATCTGCTGGGTTTCAATCGACATATCGTTAATATCACTGACATATGCCTTTGTTTCGTGTAATCTCTCTGCGAGATTTTCAACTTCCTTCGTCGCATTGTTCGTGCTTTCCGCCTGCCCCTGTGCCCCGATGGATACACTCTGGATTGCTTCAGAAACCTGATTTGTTGTTTCGGTTGTTGTCTTGGAAATCTCAGAAATATTATCTGATGCCTTGATAATAACCTGTGAACGTTCTTCCACATCCTTAATCAGTATGGATACATTATCAACCATTTCATTAAAGTTACCTTCAAGTTCACCAAACTCATTCTTCTTCTTAATTGGAATTCTCTGTGTTAAATCACCGTCTGCAACAGCCTGCATAACACTGTTAATCTTCTTGATTTCCTTTGTAAACATCATTGTTACAAATAATGCAATGACAATACCGATGATAAATGAAATAATACCGGATGAAATCGTTGCATTAACAATCTTATTCACAACGCTTGCTGTTTCATTGGAACTGATAAAACCAACCAGTGTCCAGTCTGTAATTTCATCTCTGGCTACTACAACGTGTACTGTCTTTCCGTTAATCTTTTCATCAAAATCCTGAACATTGTAAATTTCTTCCGGCGACTCTGCGTTTAACTTACTCCAGAAATTGTAGCTGCCTACGCTGTCTGAAGAATATGTATTCTTATCGTTATTTACAATAATCTTACCATCTTTGTTTACAAGAACCACATAACCTGTATTTAACAGACCGATGCTCTGTACATAATTGGTCATTTCTTCAAAATTAATATCCATGGCAACTGCACCATAGTTGCTGTTATCTGAATACTTGATTTCCTGTGAAACGGTAATGACAGTATTTCCCTGTGAATCTGTATAAGGATCTGTAAACTGTGCATATACGCTGTTTCTTGCAGGTGAACCGATTGTAGACTTATACCAGTCTTTTGCTGTATTATTCACACCGTCCTGGATAGACTTTTTGTTACCCAGCTTATTCTTTGTATTATCCCACTCTGTCCAGCCTGTGATCAGGTGTCCCGTAACAGTTGAAAAATACGCTCTTTCTGCACCGTTTGTAACTTTAACGGAAGCAATTAATGCATCCTGTACTGTTGTTACATTCGTATCATAATCGCCCCTGTCTTCCAGATGCTTTACGGCATCATTTCTTGTTAAAAGGTCTATTGGCTGACTGATATTTTTCAGATAATTAGTAAATCCCATCTTGGTTTCCTGTAATGTCTGTACACTTGTCAGCTTCAAATTTTCTGTCTGGGCTGATTTTGTTGTTTCTATTGCCCTGAATGCAAGTATCAATGTTGGAATCAAAATTGCCAGTACAAAAAATCCGACAAGCTGCACTCCGATTCCACGAAGTTTCTTACTCATAATTTCATCTCCTATTAATATTCTTAAACTCTTATAGTTATTCACTGTTTCATACTAACACAATCTCCTATAAATTGCCATTTATTTTGCAAAATTAATATTTTATTAACATTTTATTAAAATTGCACTCTGCCCTGAAGCCATACCTGTCCCTTAAAACGCCGTCCGACTGCCGGTTCCCCCAGCAGATCCGCTTCGTTAATCGCCATGCGGAACACCATATTGTTACATTCCAGTGTCATCTGGTAGACTTTCTCATCTGTATAAGTATTTCTTACCTCCGACAACTCCAGAATTTCCCCCATCACAGAATACTGGTCACATTCGACACCGCACGGCATAAATGTTGAATCTACGATGGAAAACACATCTTCATGGATAATACGGTGTGAGATTTCCGTATAAGTATCAATATCTTCAAGGGTCAGGCTCTCCATTGCCTGTTCATCACCCCTTTTAGCTGCCGCAATACGCCGTCTTCTGCTTTCCTCCGCTTCTTTATCCTTTTCCTGCTTTTTGCGGATTGGAAGCAGTATCATCCCGCCAATGGATAATGCCGTCATGACTGCCCGTTTACCCGGAACCGGATTTTTTACGGAAGCACCTCTTGTGTCCAGCAGTGCCGGAAGATTCTGATTCCCTGCTGTTTTAACCAGATAATCCAGATAATCCATAATATTCTGTAAATAAAAAATCAGCGTAACCCCTGTCTTTGCCTCATCACAGACTGCTGCAAACGACTCCTTATCCAGATGCCGCTCTATCGTAATCTCATCATTCTGCGTTCCCACGCTTCCCATTAAAAATGGAAAATGATATTCATAGACAAACCGGTTTTCCTCATATCTTCCATAAATATAAACGCCCATGGATTCGCCTGCTGCTACCACCATTGAACCCCTGTTTAATTTTTGATTTTTCAGCACCAGCCCCTCATCAATGCACTCTTTTATCCCCTCTTGTATAAATTCTGCCTCAGCTTTGGAATCCATCCTTGAAAATCCAAGCGCTCTCATATATAAATTCATATATTATTTTTGAATAAACTCCTCTGCTTATAATGTATCGACAATAAATACCGTCAGATACTTTAACAAATCTTTTTCCACTTCTTCTTTATAATCTGTTCCATCTGCATATCGCAGCATACGGATTACCGGACGGTCTGTAACCTCCCGGTTCTGGCGTACAACCACACCGATTTCTCCTTCATTCGTCATGACATTCATGCCAACCGGATACACTGCTACCGATTCAAGCAGCTTATTCGCAATGGTCGCATCATATTCCATGCCCGTATGCACCTTGATATACTCTATGGCTTCATAAATCTTCATCTTCCGGTTACCGATTCCACTCACCAGGCTGTCAAAATCATCACAAACGGATACTAAGCGCACTTCTGCCTTTAACTTGCCATTTCTCTGCTGGAACGGAAAGCCTGTTCCCTTTACGTTTTCATGGTGAAGAAGAATAATCTCTTTTGCCGTATCGGACAGCCATTCTTCTTTTTCTACGGAGCTGTATCCATAGATGGTATGCTTTTTATATTCCAGTAAATCCCTGTAATTCATATCTTCAATACTAATATTCTCATACGGTACACGGATATACTTTAAACCAATATCATGCAAAATCGCCCCAAGCGCCACATTATGTACCTGACGCTCTGTCATCTTCAGCTTCAATGCCAGAATGGTTGATAATGAACACACATTAATACAGTGTGTATACATATCTGTACTGACATTGCGGATTTCCGTCACATTGGTCAGGACATCATGGTCTGAAAGTACAGAATCAATAATATTTTCTGCCGCCTCTCCAATCTTTTTTAAATCCGAATTATGTTTATAAATATGTCTGTCAAGAATCCCCGCGACAATTTCCCTTGAACGGTCTGTCGTTTCATCCAGCCTGTATATTTTCTTTTGCTGCGGCTCTTTTTCTTCTTTCCGTTCTTTTACAATCTGTCCGCTGCCGGTCTGTTCTTTTACATATACATAGCCGATCCGCTGGTCCGTCAGCTTTTGAATATATTCTTCCTTTAACTCTGTATCGGACTGTACAAGAACCGTATCAGATGCTGACATCACAGGGACTGCCAGTATTTCATCACCTTTTAAATCTTTTACATCCACACGTATCATAATAACTCCAATCCGTTACTCCAATAACTTCTGCATATAAATTTATTCCTGTATACAGCTTTTATTTTTTATCCAATCCTTTTTATTAAAGATATCATAAATTTATATTTTTTACAAGACAAAGCGGGCGCCTAACTCTCATTTAGCGCCCGCTTTTTTTTCATTTTTTTAATTATTTATGCAATCAGATGTTGCGGTCAAAATTCCCCGCCTATGATATCTGCAACTATTCTTCTGTATCGTTTTTTTTCTTTTTAAAAAGTACAAAACCAATCACTGCCATGCTGGCAATCAGAATAATCACGATGCCGGCCACCTTGCCAGATGAAACAGAATCACCTGTCTGAACCTGTGTTTCCTCTGCTGCATTGTCTGCCGCTGTTGTTTTTTCCGTACTCTCCGTATTCTGGATTGTCGGATTTTCCGGCTGTGCCGATGTTGTCGGCTGTTCCGATGTTGTCGGCTGCTCCGGTGTCGTCGGCTGTGCCGATGTTGTCGGCTGTTCCGGTGTTGTCGGCTGTTCCGGTATTGTCGGCTGTTCCGGTGTCGTCGGCTGTTCCGGTGTCGTCGGCTGCTCCGGTGTTGTCGGCTGTTCTGGTGTCGTCGGCTGTTCCGGTGTTGTCGGCTGTTCCGGTATCACGGCTGTATCTTTATACACAACTGCGTAAGTTGAGAACTGACCGGTTGTAAATGTAATGGTCATATCATCCTGATTGAATTCAGAAGATAAAACAACTGCATCCTTTCCATGAACTCTTACAATATCATACGTTCTCTTCTTTGATGTATCCGTATTGCGAAGGCTCTCAGGAACTGTAATCTTCATTGTCAGCGCCTCATTTGTATCTGTAACAACACGGGTACTTTCTCCAACTTCCGCTTTTAATACAATATCAAGATACATTCCGGCACTCTGTCCGTCTGATAACTTCTTTGCTATCAGTTCCTTCTCTGTATCTGAAACGGTTGCGGTAATATCTGCTATATGAAGAGATATCGCTGTCTTTGCACCATTGGCCGCAGACTTTTGTTCTTCCTGTGTCAGAACCTTCTTTACAATGTCATCGGTTGTTCCCTCAACTGCAACTGCCGGTGTATTTTCACCTGCAACAACATCAATGCTTACATCAGTTTTACCGTTGTTGTCGTCATCGGTATCACCTTTGTTATCATTATCATCAAGTTTCGGAATCGCTTCGGTCTTTGTATCCCCACAGATTGTACAGGTATAAGTCTTTACACCTTCGGCTTCTGTCGTTGCTTCTGTTGTAACCTTACCTTCATCCCATACATGTCCTGTTGCCGGAATTTCTTCTTTCTTTGTGTCTCCGCAGACTGTACAAGTGTAAACTTTTACGCCCGCTTCGGTACAGGTTGCTTCTTTTTCGATTGCTCCGTCATTCCATGTATGCTCTGTGTGTTCTTTATGTACATCATTGTAAGCTGTCTTTTCCCACTGCAGTGTTGTCATCGTCAGCTTTCCGGCACCTGTGTAAGGCTGTACCTGTGTTTCAAGGTCTGATGCTGCGTACAGGGTGTAGCCGCTGTATGGAAGACTTTCTATAAATTCTCCTCTGTCCTGAACTAATGCCGTTTCGCCTTCTTTATGCGTGTTCAAAGTTATCTTTAATTCTTGTTCTTTGCCGTCCAGCAGATACATCGTGTTAAATGCATTAATATAGCCGGCCTCACTGTCACCGTTACCACTGATTAATGCGTTAGTCATGCCGGACATATAGCAGTTTTCAAGAAGCATGTGCGCACCGCAGTTCGAAGAAGCGCCGTTGCTTACAATCTTCTGTGAAAATGCCGAACCGACTGTATTCTGGATATCCAGACGCATATTTCTTAAATCCTGTGCATCCATAATACAGTTATAAACGTGTGCCGTACCAAAACGCAGTCTTGGCATTCTGTCCATTGAATCCTTGTAGTAATTGTTTGCCAGTGTTACGGTAATGTTTTTAGCTGACGTATCTGTATCGGACTGTCCGAGCAGATGTGTCTTTTTCTGTCCATATGCATAGTTATAAATCTGCTGATCTGTCATGCCCGCATCCAGTAAATGCTTATAATACGGATAGTTGTCCGGATTTTCCTTCATGGCATTCATCATCGTATCAAAAAATACGCTGTCTTCACTCGCCGGTAAAAATTCACACCATGAAATGGTTACGTTGCTGCTATCTACCGGTGTCTTAACATCAATCACACCGTCATATGCTTTATAGAACGTACAATGGTCAATCCAGATATTGGAACTTCCCTTTTCAATTGTCATGTAGTCCCAGTCATTACGGTCATATGCGCCTTCGGTTGCATCATCCCACTCCCAGATTTCATCAAATTCGATGTTTCTGATAATGATGTTGCTTGAACCTGTAATATCAATGCAGGTATGTGTAATCTTTGCACCGTTCTTTGAGTAAATCGTCAAGTTACTCATATCCTGTAACTTTAACATGGATACACCTGTCTGTATCAGTGTCGGGTGTGTCAGCGGTGCAAGCTTATGTGCCGTAATAAATGCTTTGTAATTCTCAAAGCCCTCAACCTCGTTCGTTCCCAGTGCAATATCACTTGTCAGTTCGAGCACGGACGGTCTGCCGCTTGCTTTTATACTCTGGATAGCCTGTAAAAATTCTTCGGCTGAACCTGCGGTGTAATAATCCTTAGAGGATTCCATTAATAATCCGCCGCCGGTTGTCTTTCCGCTCTGTGCGTATCCTTCGAGTACATATTTATCCAGTCCGGTATCATCACCTTCCATGCCGGAATAGGTATCGGATACGTATTCTTTCTCAACAAATTTGTTCTCAATACCGGTATTTACGGTTCCCACATATCTTCCGCCAATCATCGCTACGATTGTATATGGATCCCAGCCTAAATAACCGGTGGTTGTCATTTCTTCCGCCTTTGCGGATGAAATCTGTCTTCTGTTAACATTAATTGCATAACCCGGTCCAAAGCTTCCAAATTCAAAGAATCTTGCGCCTGCTGCCGGATTTCCGCTCATATCCGAATACGGATTTGCAGTATTGGCACGGAGAATTTTACCCATGTAACAGTCAATCCATGTAATATAGGCATCTGCTCCCCACGGTCTTGCAAGGTAATATCTGCTGCCTGAACAGCCCGTTTCCGAAAGCACACGGCACTTGTAAAATGTCAGTCCGTATGTCGCATCAGCTCCTGTCTTTGGAGCACATACATAGCCGGAATTTTTAGCTGCGCTATAACGGAATACAAGCTTACAGTCATTAAAGAATGCCCTTGGCTCATTTCCGTAAATAAAGTCTACATTTCCTGCAATATAACACTTGTAATAATACTGTGTTCCTGCATTAGCACAAAGTGTATCCTGATATCCTAAAATTCTTACATTAACATACAAAGTATTTTCTGCATCATTTCTTAATGCATCGCAGGATTCATTGGAAAGCGAACCGTCACCAAGGTATTTGTATGTATTTTCAATGGTCAGGTTTTCTGCTGAAAATCCGGTTGCCGCCTTTCCGATGCTGACTGCACAGCGCTGGCTCATGTCACCGCCGACCCATTCTTTGGTATCATAATAAATTCTTGTCTTTTCACTGTCTTCACCAATGAGTGTAATATACGGTGATGTCACTGAAAGATGTTCTTCGTAATCGCCTTCTTTAACAAAAATCACAACGCGCCGTGTATTGGACGCTGCTACAGAATTGACTGCTGCCTGTACGGTCTTGTAGGTTGCAATTCCATTTACCTCTTCGCCGTCTGTTCCATCATAAGCAGCATCAACCACTTTCTGATAATTCGTCAGATACACAAAATTAAAGGTTTCTCTTGTGATATTGCCATCTTTATCCGTGAACCGTAATTCCACATCATTTCTGCCCTGTGCAATCTCCTTATCGTCAAATGCAAAGGTTTCTTTGGCTTTCACACTCTGTGTGTCTACTGTTTCTCCGTTAATCACCAGTGAAACATCTGCCATCTTTTCAACGACACCTTCAAGGGTAATCTTACCATCAAATACAGTGTCATAAGACCTCTTTGTAATCGTAAATCCTACCGCATCATCCTCGTATACATAATCTCCCTTATGTCCGGCACTCGGCACTGCCCATACCGTTTCTGACGGATTGCTGTAGTTATCTAATGTGGTTCCAATGTAAGAATTGGCAACAATATAATAGTAATACGGCATTTCTTCAGTTATGTCCGTATCCTCGTAAGCACATTCTGTTGTCGTTGCAATTTTCTTAGCATTTTCCTCTGTTTCATCATAAGAATAACGGTATACGTCATACGCTGTTGCATCATATACCTTATCCCAGGCAAGCTTTACTTTGTCTGCCGTTGAGGAAATGCTGACAGCCGGTGTACTTAACGGTGCTATCACCGTAATCGCATCGGTCTGAACAAAGTCATTGTACTCTCCGCTTACACCGAGTTTTCCGCAGACTCTGAAATTATAATCCCCGGCATTTTTCAGCTCATACCGGTATGTTGTATCTGTAATAGCCGTGTCCACATTTTTCCATGTCTGACCGCCGTCATCTGATACCTGAAGCACATACATACCGTCACCGTCTGCTTCTACTGAATTCGTCCAGCTTACGGTAATGTAATCTCTTGTTTCTGCCTGCTGTGCTGTTACACTTTCAACTACCGGTGCCGTACCCTGCGCATAATAACATGCGTTCTGGTCATACAGACACGTTCCGTCTTCTGCTGTATATTTCATATTCTGAATCACAGCCTTGACCCCTGCAAATACAAAACCATAGGACACGGCTGTATTTTCACGGTCTGTCTGAAGCAGCATTGTTGAACTATATTTATAAACGATCTGCTGCTCTTTATCGTCTTTTGGTGTAATGCTGATGACCAGACCTTCATCTGTCTTTACAAGTTCAAATCTGACACGTGTTCCTAAAGTCACATTTCCTGTCAGTGTACCTGCCGCACCCACCATTTCTGATGAAGATTTGGAATAAATCATCTTTAATTCCGTACCTTTGCGGATACCTGCCGTTGCAATGCCGTTTCCGTTAAATGCGCCAAAGAACACACCGTTAGAACTGCTTGTGCCGCACTCTAAAATCGTCACATCTGCCGTGAGCTTATTTATATCCGCTGTTTCATTAAATCCAAAGTAGCTGACACTGTCACTGATACTTTCTTTTCCGGTCAAAGTACCACCTGTCTGTGTAACGACCAGTCTTTGACCTGTCGGCTGTACAATCAGCGCATCCGGTGTACCGTAATCATATGTCTTTGGCATTTCCGGCTGTTCAACATATTCTACGTCCTTTGCTGCATAGACAACGGATATTTTTGAAAGATATGCCGTTCCTGTTGACACGATTTCCACCGTTCCGGCTTCTTCTGAATCATAGGTATAGGTAGAAACCGCCGTTGTCGTATCTGCCGCAGTTCCTCCGATTGTATACAGCGCACGCTCCGCCTGATATGCTTCAACCGAAATCGTACATTTTCCGCTGACCGGCACGGAAATCTTTGCGCCTGTCGTAAACTGTGCTGAATTCGGTGTAGGACCGTTTGGTACAAGCTTACCTGTTGCTGCATCAACATAAAGTCCATTATAATAACCGGTTGTTCCATTGATACTCTGCTGATAGTAATTTCCATCATCACTGTATACAAAGGACCAGCTTGTCACTTCTTCAAATGTAAGTGTCTGTGCAGCTTTTTTCCCTGCAACCGTTACATATAAACCACTCTTTACGCAATACGGCTGTGCAAGAAAATCTCCTGAAAGCTGTAACAGATACGTACCGTCTCTTAATGAGATTGCTTCCTTATTACTAAATATATAAGTATATCCGTCATCCTGATTTATATAGGTATACGTGATATTTTTACCGCTTAAATCCGGTGTATCCGGCAGCGTAAGCGATACCTGATACGTAGGCTTTAATGCTACCGTCATATTCAGTGTACTGTCTTCTGAATAGGTAACATTTTCTGCCGGTGCAGTCAGTTCATAGTCATTGACACCCTGTAATGCTACACTGTACGGCATATCCTTTTCGAGCTTTGCCGTATAGGTCTTGTTCTTTGTATCTACTGTAACTTCCGGCACATACTCTGTTTCCCCAGCTGCCTTAAACAAAACATCCAGTCTGCTGATATCATAATCATCAGCAAATCCGCTGATACTGCCTGTTACAACACAGGTACTTAATTTCACCAGCTTTAAATTCGCTGTAATGTCTGCACTCTTGTCTTTACTGATAACATGTGTTGTCACACCGGATGCAATCTGATATTCTGCATCACTGACTGACAGTTCATAAGTCATTTCTTCATCTTCTGCCGGAACGGCGATCTCATACGTTCCGTTTGTAATTACACCCGTATAGGAAAGTTTTGTTGTCTGATTGGTTGCAACAATGGCTGTTCCATCAGGGATTTCTGCAGAAGATGTAATACTTCCTTTAATCGTTGTCTTGTCGAGTGTTTCACAGGCAATGGCAAGGGACTTAAAATAAGTATTTGATAATGCTGTTAATGTTAATTCACCTTCATCACCATCCAGATAGCAGGTAATTTCTACTTTTCTGTAATTGTTATCTTCCAAATACACTTCATTTTTTGTACATTCTGCCTTTAAAAGACCTGTGCCTGAAAGACTCAAATATTTATCTGTTAGCACGCTTTGTGTATCTGTGCTAATATTATTTTTATTAATAATAAGTGTTAAAGTTGCTTTCTCTCCCGCTGCCGGAATCGTCATCTGGGTTGTTGCATTAATCTGGATTCTATACTGTTGAGTCGTATCCGGTGCAAATTTACCTGCAGATGCATCTACATATAAGACATCCCCGTCTGTATTTGTATAGGTTCCCGTTGTCTTCTGAATGGAGCTTGCCGAATTAGAAGCTACTACACTTCCGTTGCTGTAAGTCCATTCTGCCGTCGTGTCCCCGCCTTCGGCAAAGCCGGCAGAAGTCACTGCAAGGCTGGTTGAAGAATCTGCCTGTACAGACCTAAAATACTCCTGCTTCTGCATGGTGAGTGTCACTGCCGACACATTTTTATCCGGTGTACCGGTAATCGTATAAGTTGACCAGTCGCCTGTTCCTGTTCTTGTGATTTTTACATTCTCCATGCCGCTTACAAGCACTGGATTTGCATTACTTTCTGTAATATCATAATAAGATACGATTGTAAGCGTACAGGTCTTTGCGCCCTCTACAACCGGAATGTCCAAAGACACCCCGTTATTTGCCAGAAAGTCACTATCCCTTTTTGTAAATGTGGCTGTTCCTGAAATCTGAATCGTATCGCCTGTATCATTGGTAAGTTTTCCGCCTTTTACACTTGCCGCCTCGGCATCGTCGGAATCGGTTAATGTTGAATTGGCAGCTGTCCATGTTGCCGACATCTTTACTGCTGCCGCCGCTGTTACATGAAACAGCCCTTCCGGAAACGGTATCACGGAAATAATCATGGCTACCGCCATAATCATCGCTGCAATCCGCCGGAATTCCGGTTTTTTGCGTTGAATTCTGTCCATTTTTCTCTCTCCTTTTTTGTTTATTTTTTCCCTTAGTATCATTCTTCTTTTGTATAGAAATTAGCCTTATATAGTTCTAGAGTACTATATTCGACAAGAGACGACAACTGATTTTTGGCTGTATTTTAGTAAAAACCACTGATTTTATTGTATTTTCCATTGCTATTGCCAAATGTGCAATAATATGTTATTGTACCAATAGAATATATTCTAAATCACAGTTTAAGCACAGTTTTATATCAATTAATATGTGTTTAAAATCTGATTAACTGTTGAAATCTAAGTTTTTTAGATTTCGTCTGTATTTTTTCACGGTTTTTGGAATTTACTGCGGATTCTGAAATGTCATTCTATATTCGTTCAGACACCATTTATAACCGGTTTGAAATCCCAAAAGACTTGAAAAAATTTTAGAAAATTCATTGAAATGCTTGTCGACAATCCCACAAGTCCAGTATAATAAAAGAAAGGAACCAATGCATGGATAATACACCTTACGATGATGTATTCCGTACACTTTTAACCGACTGTACGGAGTTAATGATTCCGGTTGTCAATGAAATTTTTCATACAAAATATACCGGAAAAGAAACCATCTGCCTGCTGCAAAATGAGCATTTTATTAAAATGCCGGACGGCAGTGAGCAGGAACGGATTACAGATTCCAGCTTTGAAATTATCAGTAGTAAAGAAACACCGATACCACAGCCATTGAAAAATCAGCTTTACGGCGGCTCTGCCGGCTGTAATACAGCACAGCGCAAACGATATCACATTGAATGTCAAAGTACGGAAGACGGCAGTATGATTGTACGAATGTTTGAGTATGATACACAGCTTGCATTAGAAAACAGAGAGTTTATATCAAATATTTTGACAGTACAATTTCCTGATTCAGCAATTGTGTCGCTTAGACATACTAAAAATACGCCGGAAGAAATGACGGTTAAAGTCTTAACTCCGGGCGGAAGGGTATCCTATACCGTGCCGGTATTAAAAATAAAACGTTATACGATTCATGAATTGTTTGAAAAGAAACTGTTTTTTCTGATACCGTTTCATATTTTTGCATATGAGAAAGATTTTAAAGAATTGGAAGAAAACAAGAAAAAGTTAAAGCAGCTGGAAGCAGAATATGCTTCAATCAGGGAACGGCTTGAAATCGCCTGCCAGATGGGTGACTTGAACAGATATGCCAAAGCTGCTATTCTTGATATGTCACGTAAAGTCATAGAACATCTTGCTGTTAAATATAAAAATGTTGCGAAAGGGGTGAGCCGGACAATGGGTGGAAAAGTATTAAACTATGAAGCAAAAGATATCTTAAACCGCGGACGTGCGGAGGGACGCCGCGAAGGTGAAGCCAGTGGAATTCGAATCGGTGAAGAACGAACCAAAATTCAGATTGCCACAAAACTTCTTAATATGGGGAATGACATAAAATCTGTCGCAGAATTAGCTGAATTGCCACAGGAAACCGTAGAAAAACTGGCGCAAAGTATATCAAAAGAAGAAAAATAAGATTGCAAAGCAGCGTGAAATCAGGTTTATTATCAGCATGGACAAAAAAGGCTACACGTTTTAAGAAATACCCCGCAGGGTATAAACAGAAATGTAATACGCTGCAGGGTATTGTAGTTGATAAAATACGATATTAAACAACAGATTTCCATGCATCAAGGATTTTCGTGCATTGTTCCACGTCAATATCGGAAACAGCCGTCTTTAGCTGATTTAAAAATTCCAGCTGGTTGTCAGGATAGATAAAGTGTGTCATTTCCTCCAGCGTAGATTCCATGGTATCACTGTCCAGATTATCAATTGCATCATACATGGCATAAAAAAGCTTCTCCAGAACCGGTGCAGTAATCGTTTCCTGTGCGGAGATTTTTTCTTCCTTTTGAAAATATGGCTGCAAAATAGACTGGTATTGTAAATAATCATGAAGGAGGGAAGCAGTCTGTTCATGAATGAGTGCCGCATCTTGTCTGGAACCGGCAAGTTCCAGACAAGATGCGGATTCGGCAAGGTCAGTCGCACCAATCTGTCTGGAAGCGCTTTTTAATGCGTGGGTTTCAATGGTATAGGCGTGCCAGTCTTCCTGCTGCTCATATTTCTTAATCAGTTCTGCCTTCTGTTTAATGACACGGTAGTAATCTTTTAGAACGGTCATATATAACTGCGGGCTGCCAAGAAGCTGTATGGCAGCTTTTGTATCAAGTCCCTCAATTGCCGGAAGTGCTTGCGTATTGTCCGCAGCGGCATTAGTGGCAGTTACAGTGTTGTCAGTGCCTGTGGTATTTCTGCTTGCAGACATACCGTGCTGTCGGTCAATCTTTTCCGCAGGAAGCCAGTGCTTGATTTTTGCAGTTAAAAACTGCAGTTCAATCGGCTTTGGTACAAAATCGTTCATGCCTTCCTTTAAAAACATTTCTTTTGTACCGTCAATGGCATTAGCAGTCAGGGCGATAATCGGAACATCGTCATATTCAGGATGAAAACGCCGGATAATGTGCGTTGTTTCCACACCGTCCAGTTCCGGCATCATATGATCCATAAAAATAATGTCATACATCTGTGACGAAATTTTTTCAATGGCTTCTTTTCCGCTGAGGCAGGTGTCAATCTGCATACCAAGCGGCTTCAAAAGTCCTTCCGTAACGGTCAGGTTAATAGCATTGTCATCGACAATTAAAATCTGTGCATCCGGTGCCGTAAATTCAAAGTGGTCGGCATCATCTTCTTCATCAAAATGCAGATCTTTATTTTTTAAAATCGAAATCAGATTTAAAGAGTACAGCGGCTTTTTTACAATGCGCAGATTCTTTAAATTGCAGCTGACCGAAGTATAAAAGTCTGTAATCAATACAGCGGTCAGTTCAGGGTGTGCCTGAATATAATCCTGCATGGCAGAGGAAAATACCGCATAATCGATAAAAAGATAATCAGGTGTATTGTCCGGCTCAGTCCCGGTCACGGTACAATTGTCATAAGCAATATGCAGACGGTCCAGATCCTTTTGCAACTGTTCCTGTACAAGGCTGTTTTTAATAAAAAGTGCAGCATGAACCGGCGGATCATTGTTAAATACACCGCTTGGACGGTCATCTAGGACCTTTTGCGGCAGTGTAAAAGAAAAGGTACTGCCAATACCGTATTCGCTTTCAACGGAAATAGTGCCATGCATCAACGTCAGCAGCAGCTTGGAAATGGCAAGCCCCAGTCCCGTGCCTTCGATATTGCGGTTACGTTTGCTGTCTAACTGTTCAAAGGAGCGGAAAAGCCTTCCAATCTGTTCTTTTTTAATGCCGATGCCGGTATCTTCAATAGAAGCGTGCAAAACAGTTTCACCGTTTTCTACAGGGTCCGCATAAATTTTTAAAAGCACGCGTCCGTGTTTGGTGAATTTTACGGCATTATTGGCAAGATTTAACAAAATCTGTTTAAAACGGATACTGTCACCAAACAGTTTGTAAGGGATATCCGGTGCAATATCTAAAATCAGTTCAACATTTTTGCTGCCAATCCGCGTGGTAATAATATTTGCAACATCGTGGATTGTAGACATCGGTTCATATTCCACCGGAATAATATTCATCTTGCCGGATTCAATTTTTGAGAAATCCAGTATATCATTGATGATGGTTAAAAGTGTCTTTCCGGAGGCTTTAATCTGAGTAATATAATCCCTTGCGGCAGGCGGCAGGTCTTCACGCAGCGCCATTTCTGCCATGCCGATTACAGCATTCATCGGGGTACGGATTTCATGGCTCATATTGGCAAGAAAATCCGATTTCATGCGGTTCGCCTTTTCAATCTCAATATTTGCCTGAAACAGCTGGTATTTGTGGTAGGCAATATTGGAAAGACCGTTTGCAATGGTATATAAAAAGCTTGCTGCTTTGTCAATCTGGCTTTTTTCCACGATATTGACTTTCATAACCGCCTGAATGTAGCTGGCAGGGTCAACCCCCAGTTCATCGGCGACCTGCATGATTTTTGAAATATCCGGCGGCTCGGTCAGCACCTGACCGCCGATAAAACAGCCTACCATTCTGCCGTCCGCAATAATCGGTGCGGCAAAATCCACGAGTCCTGCGTGACAGAAATAGGTTGAAGAAGCCCCTTTTTTAAGTGCCAGCTCCGCCCCGTTTTTATCGCATAATTCACACCGCTGGCAGCCCAGTGGTGAAGAACGTGTATATTTCATGCAGAAGTCTGAAAAATGAGAGCCTTTTGTTACGGCAACTCCGTCAGCATCGGTTGTGACGGAAGCAATGCCGGTCATGTCAGAAAAAGCATCCTGAATTCTTTGCAGCATTTCTACATCGATTAAATCCGTTAAATGTAATTCGTTTTCCATAGGCATCTTCCTTCCGCAGGTAGTTTTATTCTTATAGCTGCGACTACGCTTCAAGTGTATTCTGGATGGCAGCAAGCAGGCGTTTTCTGTTAATTGGTTTTAAAAGGTAACCCTGCGGTTTCATCACCAGTGCCTCCTGTATCTTTTTGCGGTCGGTAATGCCGGTTAAAAAGATGACAGGAATATTTTTGGTCGACGGATTGGCACGCAGCTTTTCAAGTACGACAAGACCGTTTTCATCCGGCATGGCATAGTCGAGTAAAATTAAATCGGTGTGCTTGGTTTCTAAGAATTTTAAAGCAATTTTTCCGCTGATGGCAGTTGCTACATCGTATTTTTCATGCAGATGAAGCTTAATGACTTTTAACATACGGGCATCATCGTCAATGACCAGAATATGCTTCTTACCGGAAGTCATTCCCGGTATATTTGCAATATCACGTATATCCGGCATACCTGTCACGTCCGGTACATCTGTTTTTGGCGGAAATGTTTCGTTAAAGGCAAGGTCTGCTTTTTTTAATTCTTCAGCAATCGGTTCGTGCATTCGCTTTTTCTGTTTTAAAAAGACATTTATGCGCTGTTCAATCACTGCGGCAGTTAAAGGGCGCTGCAGTACCAAATCCGCAATCTTAACAGTGTTTTTTGTAAATTTGTCACAGTCGGCTGCATCTCCGATAATAATCAGTGGAAGCTGTCTGGCATCCCTGCTTTTCATAGATATAATCTTTGTAATGTCATCGGCCGGTTCGTCCTGTAAGCAGTAGACAAAAGCATCTGGATTGAAAGCGTGCATATGGCTTATCATATCTTCATAGCGCTTGGACGTTGTCAGACACTCAAAGCTGTTATACATTTTTGTGAAAAATTCATCAATTGCAGCATTGTTCTTTCCGGTTAGTAAGACCTTATATTTCATAAGTACCCCTCCTTGCGTTGTTATTTAGTTGTTCACGTTGTTTTGTTATCTCTATTATATAAAATTTTTATGGATAATGCACTCTTTTTTTATAGGAAATTGAATATACATTTGAAGAATCGTCTGTTATAATATTAACAGGTTTTTTATGCGGCAGGTAAAAGCCAGCCGCGGGCTATATTGTTTCCGGGCGAAAACAGATAGTCATTATGGCAGGGGAAATACCTTTGCGACTGAATCGTCCGGAAATGAGGTATAACATGGCGGGACAGATTAGCTGCGATTACTGCAACAATTTAGTTTACGATGAAGAAATGGAAGAATATGTATGTGATGTGAATATGGATGAAGATGATTATGCACGTTTTTGTGCATCGGAATATAAGAATTGTCCATACTATCAGAGCAACGATGAATATAAGATTGTAAGACATCAGATGTAGGACAGGGAAGGCAGAAGGGAATGGAAGATAAGCACTATGCAGTGTTAATTGACGCCGATAACATTTCCTCAAAATATATTGCGTATATTTTGGACGAAATGACAAAGTACGGTGTGATTACATATAAAAGAATTTACGGGGACTGGACGAGTCCGCAGGCGGGCAGATGGAAGGATGCACTTATGGAAAATTCAATTGTGCCGATTCAGCAGTTCCGCAATACGGTCGGGAAAAATGCAACCGATTCCACATTAATTATAGATGCCATGGATATTTTGTATACGGGGAATGTGGACGGGTTCTGCATTGTATCGAGTGACGGTGATTTTACAAGGCTGGCGAGCCGCTTAAAAGAATCCGGCATGGACGTTATCGGCATGGGAGAAAATAAAACCCCGCGGTCATTCAGGGCAGCCTGTTCCGTTTTTACGGATCTGGAACTGCTGTTAGAGGCGGCGGAGGAAGAAGAAGAAACACCGGTCAGGAAGCAGAAAAGGATTCCTGAAAATATCATCAGTCAGGCGGTCATTGAAAATGCCATCATTGAAATTGTCATTGAAAATGACGACAAGGGCAGACCGACAGGACTGGGCGAGATTGGCAGCCGTCTGCAGAAGAAATATTCGGATTTTGATGTCAGAAACTACGGATACAGTTCGTTGTCTACATTTATCGAGGAAATTGATAATTTCGACTTACAGAAAGTCAACAATACCGTGATTGTCCGTTTAAAAGAAGACAACGGCAATAAAAAGCAGGTAACGGACTTTGCAATCGCCTGCGTGCGGGAAGCCGGCAGCAGAGGAGTTGAACTTGCCGCACTGGGACAGAAAATCCATGTAAAGTATCCGGGATTTAAAGCTAAGGAATACGGTTATTCCACATTGTCGAAGTTTATCAGTTCCATTAAGGTGTTAAAGATTGAATCCGTTCATGAAAACCGCAAAATGGTATATATAAAAGGAAACGAAAGGTGAGCGCATGGAGTATTTAGATATTCGTACAGAAAATGGTGAGCTGACAGGCGAAATCAAAGAGCGTACACAGGTGCATACGGACGGGGATATTCACGGAACATCGCACGTATGGCTTGTGCGTTATACAGACAAAAATAAAAAGAAATTTGATATTTTACTGCAAAAAAGGGCCGCAACAAAAGATGCGTATGCCGGCTGTTATGATATATCCTCGGCAGGGCATATTCCCGCAGGACAGGATTATCTGGAATCGGCGGTGCGGGAGCTGGAAGAAGAACTGGGAATTAAGGCAGACCCGGAGAAGCTTAAATTTATCGGAATGCATGACGGGACAATGGAAGCGGTTTTTGACGGAAAGCCGTTTAAAAACCATGAATTAAGCGCCGTTTACATTTATGATGAACCGGTGAAGGATTCGGACTTTAAGCTTCAGGAAGAAGAAGTGGAGTCTGTACGCTGGATTGATTTTGACGAATGTAAGAACAAGCTGTGGACAGGTGAAATCCGCAACTGTATCTTTGAAAGTGAATTTAAGATGTTGGAAAAAGCAATCCGCGGATGATGTACAGCAATTCCGGTTGAATTGCAGGAATAGAAGGAAAGGACAGAAAAAATGAATAAAATTGCAAGTTTTACGGTAAATCATCTTGATTTACTCACTGGTGTTTATGTTTCAAGAAAAGATTATTTAGGAGATCAGGTGCTGACAACCTTTGATCTGCGTTTTACAAGACCAAACGAAGAACCGCCGATGGACAATCCGGGGATTCATTCTATTGAACATTTAGTTGCGACATTTTTAAGAAACCACAGGGAATGGGCTGATAAGACGGTTTATTTCGGACCAATGGGCTGCCGCACCGGGTTTTATGTGATTTTTGCAGGAGATTTAAAATCAGAAGATATTTTGCCGGTACTGCGTGAGGCCGCAGATTTCGTACTGTCTTATGAGGGCGAAATTCCGGGATATTCTCCGAGGGACTGCGGAAATTATCTGGATAACAACTTAAATCTTGCCAAGATTTATATGAGAAAGTTCAAGCAGGAAGTCTTAGATAATCCGGCGCCGGAGCGTCTTGTGTATCCGCAGTAGACAACAGCACAAGACAGAACGGGTATCTGATACGGAGTGATTAAGCGCTGTTTTAGCCTTGCGCTTAAAGAGCTGCGGATAAAGTAATAAAGCAATAAAGACCAAAATAAGGGTTGTTCCGACAATGAAATATCGGAACAACCCTTATTTTATATAGTTATCATACGGTTTTTAAGTAAAATTCTTTATAAATTAAACCTCGAATAATAAGTCACCGTAAGAAGGGAATGGCCAGAAGTCTTTGTCAACAATCATTTCAAGCTTGTCGGCAGGTGCTCTTAAAGCATCCATTGTAGTTTTTACGGTATCTCTGAAGAACTTCGCCTGTTCTTCTACATTGCTGATTTCAGCACCGTCAGCAACAGCCTTTTCCAGTGCAGCAAGCTGTGTCTTCATTTCCTTTAAGTAACCGGTTACGGTAGTTAATAAATCGGCCTGTGTAGAAGCATCGGCACCGGCTTCCTTTACTGCAAGAACAGAGTTTGCAAGTTCTGTTGAGTAAGCGATTACAGCAGGGATTAACTGCTTGCCTGTAATATCAAGCATAGCCTTTGCCTCGATATTGATAGCCTTCGCATAAGCTTCGTACTTGATTTCAGCTCTTGACTTTAATTCTGCTTCTGTAAATACCCCAAAGCTTTCAAACAGCTTAACAGCCTTTGGTGTTGTAAGAGCAGGAATTGCATCAACCATAGAAGGAATGTTTGGAAGACCGCGTCTTTCAGCTTCTGCAATCCATTCATCTGTATAGCCGTTTCCGTTGAATACAATCTTGTGGTGGTCTGTGAAAAGCTTTTTAATCATATCATGGCATGCCATGTCGAAGTTATCAGCCTTTTCCAGTTCATCAGCGATTTCTTTAAAGCTTTCTGCAACGATAGTATTTAATACAACATTTGCAGGAGCGATAGAGTCGGCAGAACCAACCATACGGAATTCAAATTTATTACCGGTGAAAGCAAACGGTGATGTTCTGTTTCTGTCGGTAGCATCCTTATTTAAGTCAGGAAGTGTAGAAGCACCGGTCTTTAACTTACCCTTCTGGATTGAGCTTGTAGCATCACCCTTGTCGATTAACTGCATAACAACATCTTCAAGCTGTTCTCCAAGGAACATAGAGATGATAGCAGGAGGTGCTTCGTTCGCACCGAGTCTGTGGTCGTTGCCGACATCAGAAGCAGATTCACGAAGTAAATCAGCATGGGTATCAACAGCCTTCATGACAGCACCGAGTACCAGTAAGAACTGGATATTTTCATGAGGTGTCTTACCAGGCTCTAATAAATTGATACCGTCATCTGTTGTGATAGACCAGTTATTGTGCTTACCGGAACCGTTTACACCTGCAAATGGCTTTTCATGAAGCAGACATACAAGACCGTGTCTGTAAGCAACCTTCTTTAAAACTTCCATTGTCAGCTGGTTGTTATCTGTAGCTGTGTTGCACTGTGCATAAATCGGAGCAAGTTCGTGCTGTGCAGGAGCAACTTCGTTGTGCTGTGTCTTTGCGGAAACACCAAGCTTCCAGAGTTCCTTGTTGACATCCTTCATGAATGCACCGATTCTTTCACGGATAGCACCGAAGTAATGGTCATCAAGTTCCTGACCCTTAGGAGGCATGGCACCGAATAATGTACGGCCTGCGAAGATTAAATCTTTTCTCTGTAAATACTTTTCTCTGTCTACGATGAAGTATTCCTGTTCAGCACCGACAGAAGGTGTAACCTTCTTAGAATGTGTGTTGCCGAATAATTTTAAAATACGTAATGACTGTTCATTAATAGCATCCATTGAACGAAGAAGCGGAGTCTTCTGGTCAAGTGCCTCGCCTGTATAAGAACAAAAAGCGGTAGGAATACAAAGTGTAGCACCTGTAGCATCTTCACGGACAAAAGCCGGTGAAGTGCAGTCCCATGCTGTATAGCCTCTTGCTTCAAATGTTGCACGAAGTCCGCCTGAAGGGAATGAAGAGGCATCCGGTTCACCTTTGATTAATTCTTTGCCGGAAAATTCCATCAGAACTTTTCCGTTTTCCTTTGGTGCTGAAATGAAAGAGTCGTGCTTTTCAGCAGTTGTTCCTGTCAATGGCTGGAACCAGTGTGTATAATGTGTAGCACCCTTTTCAATTGCCCAGTCCTTCATTGCATTTGCAATCACATCGGCATCTGTTAAAGATAATTCCTGAACGCCTGTCATAGCTAATTTGAGGTTTTTGTAGACATTCTTTGGTAAACGCTCCTTCATGACAGTATCGTTAAATACATTTTCACCAAAGATGTCAGCTACGTTAAATTTTTCACTCATAACTTTGTCTTCCTTCCTTTTATTATGTTAATATATTAATAGTAAAATCAAAAAAGGCATTCCAATTTATATGCAGATAAATATGGAACACCTTTGTTCTACTATTTAATTATCGACAGCACTTTGTTTGTTTGCTCTCTGTCTTTAAATAAAATAACGCAAAATGTCTAAGAATGCAAGTTCTTTTTTGTATTTTATTTAAAAATTAAATTAAAAGCACAAAGAATGTCAAAAATCAGTAGGTTAATAAGGCTTCTCCCACATAAGCACCCTGAACGATAAAACGCTTCGAACCGTCAGAGGTACAGGTAGAAAGTGTTACAACCTGCGAAACATCATCAACAGAAACACCGGTATTATAAATTGAAAGTGCTTTCATGGATCTGGCATAATCCTGTAATCCGGAAAGCGTTGAAAAATTAAAGGTGTACGTATCACTGACAGGTTCACTGATATATGCACTGAAAATGCGGTACTGCATGATTTTATTTTCAGTGTAAATATAAAACATGTCGTGGCCTTCCGTATAATAGAAGCTTTCATCATCATAGCGGGAAAGCTTTCCAAACATACTGCCGTTGTGCATATTGTGTCCGTAAATAATGACGTTGGTAGCGGAAAGTCCGCCGGTAATCCGGTAATCCTCAAAAAGACAGCCGTTTTTATTAGCGGTCTTATTAAAGGTGTGGGTTAAATAAAAATCATTATCTGTAGACTGGACCATCGGAAGCCGTACATCAATTGAAGGAATGTAAAGATAGCCAAGTCCTTCGGAATTGATGGAGAGCAGCTGCTTATGGTCATATACAAACGGAATTTCGACTTCTTCATCGTCAAGCGTGACAGAAGTTGGTGTGTCTGTATCTAATACCTGATTTTGAATGGTATCATAAATATCATTGCCTTTTTTGTATTCCCAGAAAATCTGAAACAACATAAAAGCAGAATAGCAAAAGACACATATTGCCGCAATCAAAATAATGCGCCGTAAAATAGACGGCTTTGCGGCAACGTCCGCATTTACAGAATCTGAACCGTCAGTGTCCGTAAATGTCTTTTTACCGGAAGATTCCGGAGAAGATGTCTCCTCTCCGGAATGCTCATCTTTTGATAAATCTGCTAAAACGTCTTCGGATTTTTCATTGGAAGTTATCTGTTCTTTATCGTTGTTCATGCTGTATTACCGGAATCAGGCCTTATTTGCAGAACCGAATAATTCGATTTTTTCACGGACAGTTTCTTTGATTGCATCACAGCCAGGTGCAAGAAGCTTTCTCGGGTCAAATCCCTTGCCTTCAAGGTCTTTTCCTGCTTCGATGTACTTTCTTACGGCAGCAGCGAAAGCAAGCTGGCATTCTGTATTGACATTAATCTTTGCAACGCCTAAAGAAATGGCTTTCTTAATCATATCTTCAGGAATTCCTGTACCACCGTGGAGAACGAGCGGCATATCACCGACCTTTTCCTTTACGGCAGCCAGTGTCTCAAAGCTAAGACCCGGCCAGTTGGCAGGATATTTGCCGTGGATGTTACCGATTCCGGCAGCAAGCATTGTAACACCAAGGTCTGCAATTGACTTGCATTCATTCGGGTCAGCACACTCACCCATGCCGATAACACCGTCTTCTTCACCGCCGATTGCACCGACTTCCGCTTCAAGGGAAAGTCCCTTTTCATTACAGATTTTTACAAGCTCTGTTGTTTTTTCAACATTTTCTGCGATTGGGTAGTGGGAACCGTCAAACATAATAGAAGAAAAACCGGCTTCAATACACTTGTAGCAGCCTTCATATGTACCGTGGTCTAAGTGCAGAGCCACAGGAACGGTAATATTTAATCCTTCAAGCAGTCCGTTTACCATACCGGAAACAGTTTTAAAACCACCCATGTATTTACCCGCACCCTCTGATACGCCGAGGATAACAGGGGAATTTAATTCCTGCGCTGTAAGAAGAATGGTCTTTGTCCATTCCAGGTTATTAATATTAAACTGACCTACAGCATACTTACCCTCACGGGCTTTTGTTAACATTTCTTTTGCAGAAACCAACATAAATCGTACCTCCTGATATTTTTTAATTTAATATAGGTTGATTATACCGCAAATTGACTGAAAATAAAAGCGGCAATCTTAATTTATAAAGGTTTTATGATGTTTTCAAAATAACAGGCTGTTAGTAATGTGAAAAATGTTGTATAATAAATACAAAATCCGCCGGTGAGGCAGAAGGGAGTGCAGGCAATGGTATTATTACAGAGTGTATTATGTGATATTGATTTTAATGACAGTGAGAGTTATCGTGGAACTTCATATCTGCCGTTTTTGGGGTTTATGGTGTTTTTTGCAGGCATGATGATTGCATTTATTGGAATTGTAAAAATATCCAATTCCAGACACCAGTGGAATATTTTCTATGATGAAAGAGACCGTAAAGATTTAAAGTCACCGGCAGTCAACAAAGACCGCAAAACCGGAATTATCATGCTGGTTGTGGGAATTGTGATGATGATTGTTTCCTTCTTGATCCGATAAAAAAACATCGCCCTGGCTAGGGGCGATGAAAAGAGGGAGGAGTTGTTTATTCACTTAAACAACTGGGATTATGAAAAAAATCTTTATTAAAAAAATATTGGCTAATTTCTTAATACAAATGTATTATATGCAGGAAAAGTGAAGAAAACGTGTGCATATTGTTAAGAGATATTAAAAGAAATATGAACAAAATATGAATGCCCGAAAGCTATGAGCCGTGCCGGACGAAAGCTCGAAGCAGAACTGTGCTTGCAAAAAGTTCTGCATCAGGCTTGAGAACGATAACGTGCATGGCGAAGCAGCGAAAGGCATTAAAGAAAAGATGATATAATGATGCGGATTCTTGCTTACACGGATAGCGTATCATATAATAAGTATCATAATATACTAAAGTGTACCTGATGAAGTATCAAGGGGAATGGAGGGAATATGCCAATAACGTACAAATGCCCGAATTGCGGGGCGGCAATGGAATTTGACAGCACGGCACAAAAACTTAAGTGCCCATCCTGCCAGATGGAAATGGATGTACAGGACTACGAAAAGCAGTACGGACATCTCTACAGCGATGCAGAAGCCGGGGAAAACGCACAGTCTGCACAGTCTGCACAGTCAGAGGGACAAAAGGGTAAAGGCAGCATGAATATGAAAGTGTATCACTGCCAGAGCTGCGGTGCAGAATTGCTGGCAGATGAGTATACATCTGCAACAATCTGTTCATTCTGCGGCAATCCGTCACTGGTGGAAGACCGGTTAAGCGGAGAATTTTCACCGTCATCGGTCATTCCGTTTCAGATTGACCGGGAAGCAGCAAAGAAAATGTATAAAAGCTGGGTGAAAAAAGGGCTGCTTACGCCAAAGACACTGTCAACAGAAAGCACCATTGAAAAAATTTCCGGTGTTTATGTGCCGTTCTGGCTATATGATTTCGATGCCGAAACCGAGATGACGGCAAAAGCCGAAAAAATCAGAACCGAGCGCCACGGCGATACAGAGTATACATATACAGACCATTTTCACGTATACCGTGATGTAGAGGCACAGTTTGAAAAAGTGCCGGCAGATGCTTCGGAAAAAATGGACGATGACACGATGGATAAGTTAGAGCCGTTTGACTATACGGCGTTAAAACCGTTTGCAATGCCGTATCTGTCAGGATATCTTTCAGAACGGTATAATTTCACCGATGAGCAGATGCAGAGCCGTGTCAGAAAAAGGGTAGACCGTTATATTACGGAAATTGCAAGAAGCACAATGCTTGGATATTCGACTGTCAGCGTGCTGGATAATCACATTTCCATGAATAATAAACACAACGAATATGCACTGCTACCGGTATGGATGTTAAACTGCCGTTATCACGGAAAAGATTTTAACTTCGTTTTAAACGGACAGACGGGTAAAATCGTAGCAGACCGTCCAATCAGCAAAGGAAAAGCAGCTGCTTACTTTGTAGGAATTTTTGTAATCATGATGATTGTGCTGACATTAGGAGGGCTTGCGCTATGAAAATGAAAAAGAAAATGATTTCACTCGTGAGCCTGCTCCTTTTAACGGCAGCAGTTTTAGGCGGTATGCCGCAGGATGAATGGGCAAATACGCAGTCCAAAGAGTATGTGGTCGATGATGCGGGTTTATTTACCGATAAGGAAAAAGAACAGCTTACTAAAATGTGCCGGAAAGCATCTGATGCCTGCAAGACGGATGTCGTGATTCTGACACAGAGCAAAGGACTGGACGATAAAGAACTGGAAAATTATGTGCGCGGCATTATTAATGAAAGCTACGGCTATGATGAAAGCAGTTCGGAGCCGGATGCAATTGTCTATGTTATTGATATGAAGTCACGGGCGGATATGCTGGTTACATCAGGTATTGCAAGAACGACGAAAAGCTTTACGCAGAGTAAATTAGATGCTATCCGTGAAAAAGCGGAAGATAAGCTTTCAGATGGCAATTATTATGCAGGCTGTAAAAAATATATTGCAGGTGTACGCAAACAGCTCGATACCAGCCTTTCGTACAGACTGTCACTGTATCTGCCACAGAAGCTTTTAATTTCACTGGGAGTTGCTGCGGCTGCGGTCATTGCCATGATGTTTCAGGCAAAGTCTAAGATGACAGTGGACAGCAGAACGTATACCAGGAATCATAACTTCAACGTCAGAAGACGTGAAGACCGTTTTATCAATACAACGGTTGTTACACGTCATATTGAATCCAGCAGCAGTTCGGGAAGTTCCGGCGGCGGTGGCGGCGGAGGAAACTCCGGCAGCTCAGGCGGACATTTTTAATTTGAACAGGTATTTTGTGAAATATTAAAAGAATAATTGAAAGAATAGCAGAAGCGGAAGTCATATTGCGATTTTGTGACAGGATCACGGAAAGGAGTATGGTTTCCGCTTTTTTGAATACTTTGCGGGGGGGGGGATAATGTATAGACAACTCTAGCCGGAAAATATATAATGAAGTTAATTAAATCGGAATTTGTAAAGGAGATATACAACATGAAGAAAGTCTGCTTAGCGGTTTTGCCAGCTTTAACAATAGTGTTAGAATTATTACCCTTGGGAGCAGTTTGTATTTTTGCAACATCTCCAACAGAAAGAGTAAAAGAAACATTCTCATACTTTAGCCTTACACCGTTTGGCTATGCAAATTTTGCTCCACTTATTACAGCCACACTTACTGTTGCCATCTTCTTACTTTCATTGTTTTCATTGAAGAAGAAAGGTGTTCTCAAAGCATTGTTTGTCCTTTCCATTATTACAGTAGTTATTTCTCTTTTGCCATTGATGTATGGCTTAAACTACTATACCCTTGTAGGAGCCTTTATAACAGTAACACTTGTAATAGAAAGTATTTTGGCTAAGATACAATAAAAGTAAAGCGATAACTTTCAGGTTGTCGGATTGTAAAGGCAGAGCCTTACGCAAGGTGCAGGAGAAAGACTCCGCTCGGGTTAAGGGCGAAGCGCCTTAGCAGGTCAAGGGTGCAACCATTGCCCAGTTAGTGGCGTTTCGCCACTAAGTACTGGGTATTACTTGTAGCAGAGCTTCACAAGTTTTGGCAACTTCGTTGCTGTTCCCTTCGGGAAAATAATTAAATATTGTTGTTATTAACAGACTGAGTAGAGAAATTTACTTGGTCTTTTTTTGTAGAAAAGAAAGGAAAGATATGAATGAAAGCAACTAGACATAATGGAAGATCAGGTAAGCATTGAAAGAATGTCCCAAAGCCTTTATTTTTAAAAACAAATTTTGTTGGAGCGGATCCGGAAAAAATTAAAATGGTTACCAGCGTGTTTAGGCGTACAATCGCCTGAAACCGGATGGAGAGATAGAAAAAAGTCGAATGGGTGTAAGTTTGCGTTGACAACTAAAACAACATGGTGTATATATGTGTATATACACATACACAGACGGAACAAAACTTTGCACGAATGAAAATACGAGGTAAAGGCATGGAACAGACAATGATCAAAACCGAGAACGTATCCAAGAGATTCGGTTCATTTGCATTACAGGACATCCATTTTGAACTTCCGGCAGGTTATATCTGCGGACTGATCGGGGAGAATGGTGTGGGGAAAACCACACTGTTAAACATTTTGGCGGGACTTTATGAGTACGATGGAACGATTTCTATACAGGAGAAGGAGTACCGTACAAATCAGATGGAATTACAGCAGGATATTGGATTTGTGTTTCATGAGGAATGGTTCGATGACTGGGATTCTCTGATCGCAAACAGCAGACATTATGGAAAATATTATAAAAATTATGATGAGACACTGTTAAAGGAATATCTTAAGAGATTCCGGTTGGATGGAAAGAAAAAATATAAGAAACTGTCCAAGGGAGAAAAGCTGAAGTTTGCATTTGCTTTTGCGCTGGCGCATCATCCGAAACTGTTGCTGCTCGATGAGCCGGGGGCGAATTTTGATCAGACCTTCCGTGAAGAATTCCATCATATTTTAAGAGAATTTACCGCGGACGGAACGAAGAGTGTGATCCTCTCGACACATATTACTTCGGATGTGGACCGGTTTGCGGACTATCTGCTGTTGCTTAAGAAAGGCAGACAACTGTTGTATGGAGATATCGAGTCGGTCCGTGATGCATACCGGATGGTGGCAGGCGAGCGTCATGCGTTGAGGGCTTTTGGCGGGCGGCTGGTCTATATGGAGGAGACACCGGTGGGCTGCAGTGCTCTGGTCAAACATGATCACGCGGAGTATGACCGGGCACTTAAGGTGTGGGAGCCGGACACGGAGGAACTGATGTATTATCTGGCGAAAGGAGCGGAGCATGGAAGAGGCAATCAAATATAAGAATGTGATCAGAGAATATTTTCTGGAATATAAGAACCGTGATCAGGTATTGAAAAGTATCTTTTATGTGATCCTGTTTGGCGCATCGTTTTTGCCTTTTGTATTTGGCAGTGCAAAGGAAGGGCTTGGGTATATATGGCTCATATTTCCGATGGCTCTTGCGCTGTTTGCAGCAATCACACATACGAGTGCCCTGCCGACGATGCTGTATCTGGTTCCCGGATCGAAAAAGCTGCGCGAGGAATATATCCGGAGAATGTTAAAGGTTAAGATTGGCCTGCCGCTTGCGTTGTGTGCGGTAATCGATATCATCCTGCTGATCGTGCAGCCGATGATGATAAAAGGCGTGATCCTGCAGCTGGTAACGGTGTTCTTTATGTCCTATTGTGTGGGAATTACAAACGACGGACTGGTCTGGCGGAATAATGCGTCGCGGGCAGCTTATGGGCAGGTAAGTTATTTTAACGGACCGATCACGGTATTCAGTGTGATCGCAAGCTGCGTGATGATTGGCATCTGTTCTTCGGAGATTACGAATGTGGAATTTTGGGTTGCGCTTGTTATTTATCTCATCATTTACGCACCTCTTTCTTATGCGCTTCACAAGCGTTGGGGTGGAATCAGAGAGAAACTCGCCGTCTATGAACTTGCAACGAAGGAGGAGACATGGGACTGGTAATCGTCATTGAACCGCATGGAATGTATGCCATCTACGAGCAGATCGTCAATCAGATCAAGAATCAGATCATATCCGGTGAACTGCAGCCGGACGAGGCGCTGCCGTCCATTCGGGGACTGGCAGCGGATATCGGCGTCAGCGTGATCACGACGAAGCACGCGTATGAGGAACTGGAGCGGGAGGGACTGATCCGTTCCGTTTCCAATAAAGGATTTTATGTGTGCAAATACAACACGGATTATCTGCACGAAAAGCAGCTGATGGAATTGGAAAAACGCCTGCAGGAGTGGATTACGCTTGCAAAACAGGCGGGACTTGGAACTGAGGATATTCGTGAGATGCTGGAGGGATTGCTGTAAGATGGAAGATATTATTTTTTCTGCGAAGCAGGTACAGGGGAAGAAAGCGTTATTCGGCAAAGGCAGGTTCGCTTTGCAAAATGTGGATTTTGAACTTCCAAGTGGATATATTATGGGAATCATCGGGGAAAACGGTGCCGGAAAGACGACATTCTTCCGCTATATTATGGAGGAAAAGAAGCATTATCGCGGCAGCTTTTATCTGGACGGAACCGATATCGCGGAAGATCATGCGTGGTCGATGAACCGGATCGGATTTGTCTCTGAGGAGCGGTTGTTTTTGCGGCAGAAGAGTGCAAGAGAGAATGCAAGGATGCTGGGCAGCTTCTATGATACCTTTGATATGGATCAGTTTGCTGCGCTGATGGAGCAGATGGATCTTACCACGGCACGGACCGTGGAGAAGATGTCGCGCGGTGAGAATATGAAGTTTCAGCTTGCATTTGCACTCGCACACAAACCGAGGCTTCTTCTTTTAGATGAGCCGACTGCGGGGATGGATCCGATCTTCCGCAAAGAATTTTACAGGTTGCTCCGGCAGCAGTTGGAAGTGCTGGACTGTTCCGTGATCATGTCGTCGCACTTAGAGGATGACATCCGGAAAGAATTTGATTATATCGGACAGTTTGAGCATGGGGAATTTACTTCGTTTTATGAGAATGCATAAGGCGTCGTGGCAGTGAAGGTTATGCGGTGAGACGGCAATGGTTGAGTGAAGTGCAGAAAAATGTGCTTGAATCGAAACACATGGGTATTATGTGTAAAAGACAGGAGTGTCGAGGATGACGATAGAGGATAAGAAGCAACAGGAAAATTTGAAGAATTTTGACCGGAATTTAAAGGAGAGCACGGATCAGCTGGCATGGTTTTTATACTGGATGTTTGCAGCTGTTGTGCTAGTGTTAGGGATGACGCTGATTTTTGATGGAATATTTTATCGGGATGCGTGGATGATACTGTGCTATGTGTGGATGGTCGTTTTTATGGATAACTATGTATTGGCACCGTATCAATGGAGCAATGAAGCCTTCAGCCGGAGGATGCAAAAATCGGATGCGGTTTCAAAAATACTTCGGTTTGTTCCGGTTTCGCGAAAAAACTACATCCGTGTGAGGATGCAGTATCTTTGGAAGTTTGTGTGGAAATTTGGCGCATTTGCCATGCTGATCGTGATCGGAAGCATGAGCTTTACGCAAAAAATTTCTCTTGTGAGGGTGATGGAAGGTGTTCTTTTATTTTGGGCCGGACCGATGCTCATTGGGTATATTGAGTTGAAGGAATCACTTTTTTGCAGATAATGCCTAAAAGAACAAAGTGCCTGACACAATAAACATCATATAATATGCTGAATTCCCTCACAGATCCTGCGGGCAACCACCGGATTGTTCATGGTATACAGGTGAATTCCATCGGTATCGTTTGCCAGCAGATCAATGATCTGGCTTAACGCATACGACATACCCGCATCAAATAAAGCTGCCTTGTTATCTTCAAATTTATGAATGATCTTCTGGAAACGCTCCGGGAAAGAAGCTCCGCACATCGTAATCATTCGCTTGATCTGCGCGGCATTGATGACCGGCATGATGCCAGGAACAATTGGCACATTGATATCCGCAATCCTGCAGTCCTCCACAAAACGGTAAAACTGTGTGTTGTCAAAAAACAACTGGGAAAGCAGCACTTCTGCTCCGGCATTTACCTTTTCCTTCAGGTGGCGGATCTCTTCAATCTTATTAGCAGATTCCGGATGACATTCCGGGTAGCAGGCACCTAAAAAGCAGAAATCCCCCTTCGGTTTCAGATAGGAAATGAGGTCGGATGCATGCTTAAAATCATCTTTTTCGGTAAGATCCGGATTTCGGTCTCCGCGCAGTGCCAGCACATTCTGGATGCCTTCTGCGGTAAGGATTCTGGCAAATTCATCAATTTCTGCCCGGTTGTAATGCAGACAGGTCAGGTGCACAACCGGCTCCACATGGTAGTTCTGCTTAATCTTTTTGGCAAGTTCAATCGTGCGGTTACAGTTTAAGCTGCCGCCCGCACCAAACGTCACGCTGATAAAATCCGGCTGCAGTTCGCACAGCACATCAAGTGTCGCATCAATATTTTTCAGTTCACTGTCCTTTTTCGGAGGAAATATCTCAAAAGATAAGCTTTTTTTATGATTACATGCGTCAGAAATTTTCATTTTAATACCGTCTTTCGTTCAAAATTATTGTAATTACTCTGATTATAGCAGGAAAAAATAAAACTGTATAATACATAAATGATGCATTTCTCCATAGATTCAGGCTATAGCAGGAAAAATCAGCGATACGATTGGAATCAGCACGGCGCGGGTAGCAGTTCTTTTAAGAAAAATGGAGTCCAAAGATCTGATTGGAAAAGAAAAAAGAACACATAGTTTTACAGATAATAAACATAATAAAATTACAGCGTAAAAATGCAACAATTCTTATAAGAATATTGCATTTTTATTTGCATCTTTTATATCGGATGGCATTTCTGGAACTTAACCCCTAAAATAAAAAATTTCAAATTTTTGATTACAGATCTATTTTCAAATAGACAGAATCCTTTTCATCCTGCTCAATTCCAAGATAGCGTTTGGTGACATCATAGGAAGAGTGATTGAACAAACCCATAAGCAGTGCAGGCTGTGCCCCCTGTTTCCATGCGTGGTAGCCAAACGTTTTCCGCATGGAGTGACAGCTGACCATGCGGCTGTTTGTAGTTTGGGCTGCGGCTTCTTTTACAATGCGGTATGCCTGCGAACGGTTGATGGGATGCTGCCGGTCGGTGTTTTTGCAAAACAGATAATCATTTTCCTGTGGAAAACAGGCATCCATATACCATCGTAGGGCATTCTTGGCATTTTTGTTGAGTGCAATGTAATTTTGTTTTCCGGTTTTCTGTTCCAGTATAAGCAGATGTTCACGGAAACGCTGCGTGTAAAAATCATAGACATCGAACCATTGCAGCTGTAAAAGGTCACTGATGCGCAATGCCGTATTAAGACCGAGGATAATCAGGGCATAGTTGCGGGGGTGTGGTTTGACCGTCTGGTAGTATGTGCTGAATTTTTGCAATTCCTTGCGATTTCGAATCGGTTGTGTAGTACCCATTTTGTAACTCCTTTCATGGAAGTCGGATTCTTGAGTGATAGTACAGAAATGCATGGTAATCCGTATATATCCCCACGTCAAGATGTAACATTCTTATAAGGAGAGTTGCATCCTCTGGATGAAGGGGAATAAACATGGAGGTTCTTATGCTGAAACTGAGCTTGAAACCGGGCGAATACATTACATTGGGAGATAACATTAAAATTATTTTCTCTGGAGGCTCTGCCAACAACATACATCTGCTGGTGGATGCACCGCGCGAAATAAATGTTGCCAGAAACAGTGCGGGCAAAGACAAAAAGCCATCACCTTATTATAAAGAAAAAGGAATTTCAAAAACAGCACAGCGTGAGATTGCAGAAATCCTCATGCGCGAAAAGCGCAACCAGTCGCATGTCAGCGGGGAGGAGACCGTGACATACAAAAAACGGTAATAAGCAAGGCGATCCTGGGGACATATAGAAAATTTTTGCTCTGTTATGTCTCGCTTTTTTGGCACAGTGGGACATATAGAATCATTCCTTTGCATTATGTCCCTTATGTCTGCGGCAATGGGACATATAGCGTTTTTTCTGGCATATATGTCCCGGGAAACAAAAGAAAAGGGACATAGCCGATAAGTTTCCATGCATATGTCCCAGTGAGCAAAAGAAAAGGGACATAGCCGATAAGTTTCCATGCATATGTCCCAGCGAGCAAAAGAAGAAGGACATAGCCGGTAAGTTTCCGTGCATATGTCCCAGTGAGCAAAAGAAGAGGGACATAGCCGATAAGTTTCCGTGCATATGTCCCAGCGAGCAAAAGAAGAGGGACATAGCCAATAAGTTTTTATACATATGTCCCGAAAGAGAGAAGAAAAAAATTCAGTCAGCAGATTTTCACACATATGCCAATATCCAGAAGGCAATGTGCATAAAAATCCCGCCACAGAGGGAGGAAAAGATATTCTGTGGCGGATCTATAAGAAAAATCGCTTTCGCGAATTGTTTTTAGTCGGAACTGACAGCACCCCAACACCGTTTGTTAAAATACAACAGCCCCTTTTGTTTTGGTGGTTTTATATTACCAGTGCATTATGAACAGGTTGTGACAACATGCTAAAGAGTTTATGAAAATTCGAAACAACTTATAAACTTAGGCATAAATTTCTCAGCATGGTTCCTGGGCAGCAGGCGATTTTTTAAGGGTTCCCCAGATATGTCGATTCATGGACATCTAGTGTGTGATTGCTTATACAAAGACTTTTCTGTGCAAATCCGGAGATATCCGAACATTAAAATTTCCCTGTCCGAACAAGCCTCTTAAATCAATGTAAGTCGAGAATTACAATGAAAAGATTGGAGCAGTTAGTGGACAATAACAAACAATTAACTTTTCAATAAGCTGTGGATAGGTTATACTATTCATAGCTTATTTTTGTGGAAAAGAAGGGGAGGTTTCTATGGCAAGCCGTTTAAAATTACCGGTTGGAATTGAAAATTTTGAAGAAATCCGAAAGTTTGGATTTTATTACATGGATAAAACAAAGCTTATAGAACAACTGGTGGAAACCGGAGGCAAAGTAACTCTTTTTACCCGTCCCCGCCGCTTTGGAAAAACATTAAATATGAGTATGCTGCGGGCTTTTTTTGAGGCAGGCGCGGATACGACATTGTTTGACGGGTTATATATTGCGGGAAACAAGGAAATTTGCGAACAATATATGGGAAAATACCCGGTCATATTTCTTTCACTCAAGAGCGTGGAAGGATTATCTTATGAGGATGCAAGGTATCGTATCACAGAGCTGGCAGGAAGAGAGGCACAACGTTTTTCATTTTTGTCAGAGAGTGACAAACTATCTGATAATGAAAAGGAGCAGTATCAGGCAATTGTCGCATTGCATAATGGTAAATATTCTATGGATGAGAATATACTGACATCAAGCATATATATACTGTCACATTTATTGCATAGGCATTATGGACAAAAAACCGTAATCCTCATAGATGAATATGATGTTCCACTGGATAAAGCGTTTCAGAATGGCTATTATCGGGAGATGGTTTCACTCATTAGGGGACTTTTCGGAATGGCTTTAAAGACCAATGATAGTCTGCAGTTTGCCGTTTTAACAGGATGCCTGCGTATTTCCAAAGAAAGTATTTTTACAGGATTTAACAATTTCGAGGTTTTGTCGGTTTTAAATGTTCCGTATGATGAGAGTTTTGGATTTACGGACAATGAGGTTGAAAAACTTCTGGATGATTACACGTTTTCAGACCACTATCCGGAAGTTAAGGAGTGGTACGATGGTTATCATTTCGGAAACACCGATATTTACTGTCCGTGGGATGTTATCCGGTATTGTAAAAGCCTGTGTGCAGATCCGAACGCAATGCCAGAAGATTTCTGGTCGAATTCAAGCGGCAATGCCATTGTGCGTAGATTTATAGACAAAGCGGATGTCCAGACAAAAAACGAAATCGAGCGTCTGATTGCAGGAGAATGCATTGAAAAAGAAATCTCGCTGGAACTCACATATGATGAGCTTGATAAAAACATTGAAAATCTGTGGAGCGTACTTTTTACTACCGGATATCTGACGCATCAGGGACGTACAGAAAGCGGAAAATACCGCCTGACTATTCCAAACAGGGAAATTAAAAACCTTTTTATAAAGAAAATCAGGGAATGGTTCAGCGATGTGTCCAGGAATGACGGTAAAAAACTGGAAGAATTGAGCAATGCATTTTTGGAAAAAGATCCGGAAAAAATTGAGCAGATCTTCGGGGATTATCTGTGGAACACGATCAGCATAAGAGACACGGCAGCTGCAAAAGAAAAGAAAGAAAATTTCTATCATGGCATTCTGCTTGGTCTGCTGGGTTATAAAGCAACCTGGCTTACAAAGTCAAATGCCGAGTCCGGAACCGGCTACAGTGATATTCTGGTTGAGGTGCCGGACAACCGGACCGGAATTGTAATCGAACTCAAATATGCAGAAAATGGAGATATGGATGCTGCATGTGCCAAAGCACTGGAGCAGATAGAGGAAAAAGACTATGTGGATAGGCTGAGACAGGATGGAATGAGAAACTTTATCAAGTACGGAATTGCGTGTTTTAAGAAGGATTGTAAGGTTGTGGTTGGAGAATAACAAAAATCTCTTTACAAACCGCAGAAGATATGCTAGATTTTTATACAAGCTGATTGTCCCGTTTGTTTCTGCAACCGGAAATGGGGGCATATGTTACACACAAAAAAGAACTTCTTAAAGTCAGCACTGGCTGTCTTCTGCATGGTTTCCATGCTTTTATTCTCCAGTTACAACGGAATCACAACAGTATATGCTGCCAGCGGATACGAATACGTTCTGCTGACAAAATACACTAAGACCATGAAAATTGGAGACGAGTATTATCTGACTGCGATCACTTCTACCGGAAAGAAACCAAAGTTTTCTTCGAGTGATTCCGCAGTCGCGTCCGTGAACACTTATGGAAAGATCACGGCGAAAAAGGCCGGTAATGCTACGATCACTGCAAAAATTGCCAATGGGGAGGCAAGCTGCAGGGTTACAGTTGAAAAAACGGTCATTACATTAAGTCAGAAATCCATATCCTTGGAGAACGGATATACAGCCCGGCTGAACGCCGAGACATCAACCGGGCATCCGGTCACATACAAATCCGCCCGCTCGAGCATCGCCTCGGTGGACGAAAACGGCGTGATCACAGCAAAAAAACCGGGTGAAACTACCATCACGGTCACAGCGGATAAAACCGCCCAGACCTGTAAAGTGACGGTAAAGCAGCCAACGGTCCGGCTGGACCGGACATCCGCATCCCTTTACCGGAAGGGGACGCTCCGGTTATCCGTTTCTTCCACATCCAAAAGTATTCCCAGGTGGAAAACAAATAAAAAAAGCGTAGCCACGGTGGACAATGAGGGCAAAGTTACCGCCATAAAAAATGGAACAGCCATCATCACGGTCACAGTCGACGGTGTCAGCAAAACCTGTGAGGTCACGGTAAAGAAGCCAAAGATTACCGTCGGACAGGAACAGATTTCGTTAGTGGCCGGTGAAACCTGTCAGCCGAACGTGACGGTATCCTCCGGCAACAAACCGGAATACTACAGTTCGAACACAAATGTTGCCACGGTAAATGAAACCGGCATGATCACCGCCATCGGCAAGGGACGTGCATATATTTATGCGAAAGAAGATGGCACGAAGGTACGCATGACGGTAACTGTCAAAGAAAAATAAAACTACAGGAAGCAGAACAAAATTATGGTCTGCATGACAGACAATCTGCGGATCATAACCAAAGGGACAATCAGCGAAAGATATTGATGATGCATATATACAATGATATAATTGAACATAGACAATATTCTGTCTATACTTCGAAGAATAGCCTTACAACATATGGTATTGTAGATCTTATGGAAAAGCTTTCCCAAAAGCTGCCATGATTATATCTTTGTATAAATGAAATTGATGTCACTGATATAGGGGAACAGTATAGTGTTAAGGGAATTTTAAGAGAATTTATAAATCAAGAAGAAATACTCATTATTAAAGAAAAAATTCCGAAGGAGGAAAAATGAATTCGGTAGAAAATTATGCCATACGCTACTTAGAACCAAAGGATGTGAAGGATCTGGATCAGTACAACGCGCTGCTGCGCTATACCTTTCAGGTAACGGAGGATGAACTGACGGCAACCGGATGGAAAGATGAAGAGATCAAACAGTCGAAGTTCCCGGTACTGGAGCGTGCGGATGTGCTGGGATGTTTTGACGGGGATACCCTGATTTCCCAGTTTGCCGTATATCCATTGAAAATGAATATATACGGGGAGGTATTTCCCGTTGGATTTGTTACGAGTGTTTGTACATATCCGGAATATACCGGGCAGGGCATTATGAAAAAACTGATGTATCGGAGTCTGGAACATATGAAACAGCAGGGAAGATCGTTTGCCCTTCTGTATCCATATTCCATACCGCTGTATCATCATCTGGGCTGGGAGATCATATCCAATAAAATTTCTTTCAATATCAAGGATCGGCAGATTCCGACGAAAGTAAAAGCACCCGGGTATGTACGGCGTGTGGACTGGGACAATACCGATTTTCATGAGCTGCATTCGCATTTTGCATCAATCACACACGGCTGCCTGTTCCGGAATGCACTGGCGTGGGAGGAATACTGGCGCTGGGATGAGGACGATACGAACGTGGCAGTTTACTATAACACCAAGGACAAGCCATGCGGATTTATGGTCTATCTGATCAAAAACGATATCATGCATATCAAGGAAATGATCTACTTAAACCGCGAGGCAAAAAAGGGGCTGTGGGAGTATATCCACGCGCATGATTCCATGATCGATGCGGTGCATGGCTATACCTATTTCAGCGAACCGATTGCGTTTGAGATGGATGATGGGGATATCAAGGAAACGATCCGGCCGTATGCCATGGGACGGATTATTGATATCGAGAGCTTTTTACAGGATTATCCATGTGATCCGGATGGCGGAACACTGTATATCGAACTTGAAATTGAGGATCACCTGCTTTTGTGGAACAATCGCAGTTTTCGGCTCTGTTTTTCCGATGGAAAATGTATGCTGACCGATGAACCGGCAGAGTATAAGCTAAAAATGGAGATAGGTACGCTGACTACCCTTTTACTGGGATATAAAACGGCTGAGCGTCTGTATGCCCTTGAACGCATTGAAGGGAAGCAGGAAGCGGTAGACCGTCTGGATGATGTACTGTTTCATAAAATTCCATATATTTCCGATTACATCTAAAAAATTCAGCATGGTATGTTATAATGGAAAGTGAAAATTACCGGGATACCGTTCTGCAGATACCGGTATGACCAGACCGATCCGCCAGTTGACCGCTGTGATCGAACAGACAGCGAAACTGGATTTCCGCCCGACCAAAGAGGGAGGCAAATTGCGGAAACAGAAGGATGAGATCGGAAACATGGCAACAAAGATCCACATTATGAGAAAGAAGCTCCGGGAGATGATGGGAGACCTGCAGCAGACACAGCAGGTACTCGAGAGCAACGCGGAGGATTTGAATCATCTGATGAAACAGAACAGTGCGTATGCAGAAGATAACTCCGCTGCAACACAGGAACTGGCAGCCGGGATGGAAGAGACCAGTGCAAATGCGGCGCACATTGTGGAAAACGTTGGAATTATGAGAGAAAGTTCCCACAATATCCAGCGGCTTGCAGAGGATGGAGAGAAAAATTCCGGACAGATCCAGGAGCGTGCCGGAGAGATGGAGCGGATCAGTACGGAGTCCCGCCACAAGACAGATCAGATGTATGCGGTCATGAAACAGAAGACGGATGCCGCTGTGGAGCAGGCGAAATCCGTACAGAAGATCAATGCGCTGACAGACAACATCAAACAGATTTCTTCCCAGACAAACCTTCTGGCATTAAATGCCAATATTGAGGCAGCCAGGGCTGGTGAAGCGGGCAGGGGATTTGCGGTTGTTGCTTCCGAAATCGGAGATCTGGCAACGCAGACACTGGATACCGTTTCCACAATTGACGAGATTGTAGGAGAGGTCAACAGTTCGGTTTCCAATATGACCGAATGCCTCACAACGATTATGGAATTTCTGGAACAGACCGTTCTTGGGGATTATGAGCATTTCGCACAGGTGGGGGAGCAGTATCATGCCGATGCGGACACATTCCAGCAGATCATGCAGCAGACAAAAGAAGCAGTGGATGCATTAGAGCAGCACATTGGAGAGATCTCTTCTACCGTATCAGACATCAACTCCATGGTGGAACAGTCCACAGACGGAATCAGCGGTATTGCCGAGAAATCCGGCAGTACGCAGAACCTTGTAACCGAGGGTTACGACAAGCTGCAGGAGTGCACACAGTCCGTCAATGTGATCCGGGATTTTGTCGCGCAGTTTCATTTGGATTGATAATTGTCCGAAGATAAGTTAAGACGTGGTTAGCATAGACTAACATGAAACCCTTTAAATATAGGAAAAGGGAATTTTACATCGGAAACGAGGAAAATTATAATGAAGAAAACATTAAAACCGGAAACCACAAAACCACAATATGTTGTGACAACAGACATTACTTATGCGCAGGTTGATTCCTGGTTCGGTCATTGCCGGAGAGATCTCAAACTGGATCTCATCTATCCGGAGGACGGGGAAGGAAAGACATATCCATGTATTGTATGGATTTGCGGTGGCGCATGGCAGCGCATGGATAAAGCAGCGCATCTGGCATATCTGGGCACACTGGCACAGGAAGGGTTTGTTGTTGCCAGCGTAGAGTACCGGACATCCAACGAGGGAACACATCCGATGCAGCTGTGTGATATCAAGGCAGCAATCCGATATCTTCGTGCATATGCAAAAAGATATCGGATTAACAGTGAAAAATTTGGTGTGATGGGAGAATCTGCAGGAGGATATCTGACATGTATGGCAGCACTGGATCGGGATAAAAAACTGGATACAGGTGAGTATCTGGAGTATTCCAGTCAGGTTCAGGCGGCCTGTCCGTGGTATCCGCCGACCGATGCGTCCCATTTTCCATATGATGATGTGGAAAAGGCAGCCATGTCTTCAGAGTCGCTGCTGATGGGATTTAATGTTATGACACATCCGCAGGAAGCTTATGAGAATTCCCCGGTTTCCAAAGTGACACCGGATGCGCCGCCATTCCTGCTGATTCATGGAACCAAAGACAGTACCGTGCCTTTTTCGCAGAGTGAGGAATTGTATGATGCGTTAGAAGCAGCCGGCTGTGATGTGACATTGCTTGCGCTTGATGGTGCAGAGCATGCGGACTTGATGTTTTTCCAGGATGAAGTATGGCAGCAGATCATTGCATTTTTTAAACGGACATTATAATAAGTGACCTGGTATCCGGATAAGAAAAGGTTCAAAGATTAATTGATATGAAAAAAACAGCAGATAACATTCGTATAATAGGAAAATCCGATGGCCCGACATCCGTTTTTATTGCCGGAAAAGACAAAAAGAAAACGTTAAGACAGAAGATAGAAAAGAGCATGTATGACTTCCGGCGAAAGCGTGTAATTAAATTTCTGAGGGCAGATTCGCACTCCGTGGATGAGGTGGCAGATTATGTGGTCAGGGAACTGGGGTATACCGAAGTAAGTTCATCGGATGAAACATACCAGACAGAATATTCCAATATGCGCGCATCGTTTCTGTTGCAATATCGTCCGGAACTGCTTGGAGATCTCACGGAGCCCCAAAGAACACAACAGTGGGATGAAAAAAGCGTGATGGAGTTTATGAAGCAGATCGAACAGAGAACCGAGGCTGCGCGGGCAGTTCCAAAGACAGAGTTTGATATTGATTTTCATCTGTACCGGAAAACAGGCTGGGATTTTGAGATGAGTATATCAATAGAAAAAACATATGAAAGTTTCAGTGGCTCCGCATCCGGCTCGACGCGGGTGATGCGCAGATATGGGGCGGATTTCCGGAAGGTGTACCGGTATTATGGAGTTTCGCAGGAGGATATCAGGCAGCGTACGAAACGGTTTGAGGAAGTGGTAAGACAACTGACGGTCAGGTAAAATGAGGGGCAATGGGGAGTGGTTGAAGGACATATACAGAAAAAGTTCTTGATTATGTCCTTCTTTTTTATATAGTTGGGACATATATAGAAAAAATTGTTTTGTATGTCCCACAAGACAGTACTAATGGGACATCGTAAATGATTTTTTGTCTATATGTCCCGGTGCTGATGGAGAGGGGGACATAACAAGAGACTTTTCCACTATATGTCCCGGTGTTAGAGGAAAGAGGGACATAACAAATAACTTTTTGTCTATATGTCCAGCATTAGAATGCAAGACCCGGATACTTAATGTAAACAGTGGACACAATGCCGAATGAATCCATATCGTATTGTATCCGGCATGACATTTTAAAGGATGTTTTGCTCAAGAATCGAAGCGAGGTGCGCCATATGCTGTTAACAGAATTTGATGAAAAGAAATTTGCAAAGTCCATGTGGAAAGAGGGGCATGAGAAAAATTTCAAAACGGGGATATTCCATTCAAAAATGGCATTAGTTAGAGAGACCTAACCAATGCCATTTTTTATTTTAATAGCATAAAGCATTAAAATCATCATTAAATGATGGATTATGTAAAATTTAAATTATATCTTCCGGGTTTACATTTTACCTGCACAATGTAATTTTTATTGTATTTCAAACAATGTAAATTTATGGATTCTCCAAGTTTAATAGTTGTATCCTTTAAAACAATTGTTTGGTTCTCATCTAGAATGCGTATGGTTATATCATAGGGATTGTTTATGTCATTTATTACTTCTTTTTTATAAAAAACAGATGAAAAAATCAAATAATCACCGTCATTTATGCGTACTTGAAACCATTCATCCGAACCATGGTTGTTATCTATGAATGCTATATCCATGGGCATAAAAAAGTCGTGAAGTACTCCTACTTCCTGAATGGCAAACATAGCAGTCATTACAAGGAACGCGGTAGAAATAATTGCAGCAATCATTTTGATCCGGACTTTTTTCCTGATTTTAGAAAATGGAGTCTTACTGTCTCCGACTTCACTAAGTGGGGGACATTCGATCGGATCTTTCATGGCTGCCAGTTCGTTTTGACATTTGCTGCAATGATTTATATGGTCTTCAATAAGTTTTCGGCTGTCGTCAGAACAGACGTCATCAACATATAATGGCATTAAATCTCTTACGATATCACATGTTATTTTCATCTTCAATTACCTTTCTGATCTTTGTTTTTGCACGGAAATAGTTAACGCGCGCCCAATTTTCACTTTTGTCAAAAATTTCTCCGATTTCTTTAAAACTCATTTCCTCGTATGCCCGCAGCCAGAACACTTGTCCATAAGGGTGCTTTACCTGTCTTAAAGCGGATAGTAATTCTTTGGTTTCTTCTTTTATGAGATACGTGTCCTCAAGATTCCCCTGATTGTTTACTGCTTCAAAAGATTCTAAATGTTCGATTCCGACTGTGGTTTTATGTTTCTCTTTTTTCAGATAATCAAAATATAAGTGTTTTGCAATCTGACATAACCAGACCGAAATTTTACAGTTTCCGTTATAACGGTGCGCTGATTTGTATGCCTGATAAAAGGTCTCCTGTGTCAGGTCTTCTGCCAGATCAAAATTGCCGCATAAGGAAATTAAAAAATGTTTTACGGTATTTGCATACTCCATGTACATCGTTTCAAGTGGAGTATTCTTTTGCATTTTCCTGTTTCACCTCCTCGTATTGCGCAATCTATATATAAATAGAATTTTTGTTTGTTTTGTTACACTTTCATTATAAATTATTTTTTGAAAATGTGCCAGAAACAGATATTGACACATGAAAGCAAATTGATTATAATCGTGTCAAAAACAAAAGTGGCACGGGAGGCATATGACAATTACATCATTGAAAAGTGCATTGCAGCGAATTGCGCAACTGGAACGGGAAAACGAACAGCTTCGGGCGGAACTCGAAGTATATAAAAATCGCAATACCGGCGGGAGGAAAAAGCATGACGAAGCATGGATGACTTCTTACCGGGATTTTGCTGTAAAATATGAGAGTGGGATGACAATTATGGAAATTGCTGCACAGGGGGAAATCAGCCGTAGGACAGCGTACCGGTATAAAGCTTATTACGATGAGCTGCAGAAAAATAAAGGAAACATGCATGAGTGAGGGGACAAAACGCAATATTTCTGTTGTAAAAGATGCGGATGGAAACAAAATTGTCGTGATAAATGATATTATATTTAAGGGAAAGAAAATAGCCTGGGATGATGTCGAAAAATATCTCAGAAAATATGTTGGTGAGGTTTATAGTATTGCAGAAGATAAAGAAATTGTTTTTATAGGAACAGAATTGCCAGGGGAATATGCAGGATCTGTTTACACGAAAAAATTAAGAGGGATGAATGCAAAGGCAAAAGCAAATGCAGTACAGATTTTACCGGAAATGATAGAGATAGCTTCTAATGGTGTATTTGAACATAACCGCAAAGCAAAACATGCGCGCGATGCGAAGATGGGCTGGTATCGGTATGATACGAGATTTGCATTGCCAGTATATAATGATCATGGGGAAGTGGACAGATATAATATCTTTACAGGTCGATTATTGATACGGCACGCTTCCAGTGGAAAGAAGTACCTGTATGATGTTCTGGAAATAAAAAAAGAAACGAGCAAGTCCTGTCAGGCATAAACCCTACCCGGTGAAAACCCATTTCTTAATATAAAAAGAATACCCCCATTTCATTTTACAGTCAAGTAATTTTTAAATTTTACTGTATACAGATGATCATTTGTTCCTGTTCACTTAGCATCTAAACAGGAAAGATCATCTGGACAGCAGCAAAGAAAACACAACAAGGAGAACCAATTGAATTTATTTGAAACACTAAAACATTATTTTGGATACGACAGCCTGCGGCCGGGCCAGAAGGAACTGATGGATGGAATCCTGCAGGGAAAGGATGTCCTTGGCATTATGCCGACAGGCGCGGGAAAATCCCTGTGTTATCAGGTTCCGGCGCTGATGCTTGAGGGAATTATGCTTGTGATCTCCCCACTGATTTCACTCATGTCAGATCAGGTCAAGGCATTGAATCAGGCAGGTGTGCATGCAGCCTACATCAACAGTTCCCTGACGGAAAACCAGATACACGCTGCGCTTGCCTATGCAGCGCAGGGAAAATACAAAATTATCTATGTGGCACCGGAGCGGCTCAATACCGCGCGTTTTCTCGACTTTGCATATTATGCCGACATTTCCATGGTGACAGTGGATGAGGCACACTGTATTTCCCAGTGGGGTCAGGATTTCCGGCCGAGCTATCTTGAAATTGCAGATTTTCTTGCAAAACTGCCAGACCGTCCAATTGTCAGTGCATTTACCGCGACCGCCACAGAGCGCGTCAAGCAGGATATTACCGCAAGTTTGCATTTGCAGAATCCAGAGACAGTCGTGACAGGATTTGACCGTCCAAATCTGTTCTTCCGTGTGGTCAACCGCAAGGGCGGAAAAGAGACGGACAACAGTATCTTAAATTATGTGAAAAGGCATGAGGATGAGAGTGGAATCATCTATTGTGCCACGAAAAAGAATGTGGACAGTGTGTATGCGCTTTTGCTGCAATATGGCATTGCGGCGGGGCGCTATCATGCAGGTCTGTCTTTAGAGGAACGGAAAAGGAATCAGGATGATTTTACTTATGACAGAATCCGTGTGATGGTTGCAACCAATGCATTTGGCATGGGAATCGACAAATCCAATGTGCGCTATGTGCTTCATTACAATATGCCGCAGAGTCTGGAATATTATTATCAGGAAGCTGGCCGTGCCGGGCGCGACGGGGAAGAAGCGGAGTGTGTGTTATTTTTCTCGAAACAGGATATCATGATAAACAAACGCCTGTTGCAGTACAAATCCACATCCGGGCAGACATCCGATGATCCCGTGGTGCGGGCAAATGAGCAGAGGAAACTCAATGAGATGATCCGTTACTGCGAGACCGATGAGTGTCTGCGCCAGTTTATCCTGTCCTATTTCGGGGACAACAGTCCGTGTACCTGTGAAAAATGCAGCAATTGTGTGGTTGTGGAAGATGAGGCGGAGGAAACTTATATCCAGACCGGAAGAGAAAAGAAAAAGGCATTGCAGCTTGCTGATCTGACACCGGAAGGGCAGGAACTGTTTGAGCAGCTTCGCAGATGCCGGACCGAGCTTGCTGTGGAAAAAGGTGTGCCACCGTACATCATCTGCTCCGATAAGACATTAAAAGATATGTGTGCCAAATGTCCTGTGGATTCCACTGCGATGGCCGCTGTGTACGGAATGGGTGCACAGAAAATCGAAAGTTACGGTGCGCGTTTTACACAGGTTATCACAGCATTTTTGAACGAGCATGGTGGAGGTACCGCCACAGCGGAGGCATTTTCCGGCATGACAGTAGACACCACGACAGCAGCTCCGGCAAGAAAAAAGAAGCTGCCGTTTTATATCGCTCCGGAAAAACTTGATGAGGTGGAACTGACCGACACCTGTATGCTTTCAGAACTGACAAACCGGATCAATGCGCTCTGCGAAGAGAACGATCGAAAGAAACTGACCGCTTCATTTATCAATCAGCTGCTTGTGGAAAAAGGATATCTTGAGGAAACCGTGCAGGGAGAAGAAAAGATAAAGCGTGTGACGGAAAAGGGAAGAGCCGTAGGAATCCGGGAAGAGGAGAGACAGGCAAAATACGGAAGAAATTATTATGCACTGATTCACACTCGGGAGAGCCAGCAGATGATTTTGGAGGAACTGGGGAAATATTTGTTACAGTTTACGCCAGCAGTATAATTGTCCCCTGCTTTGTGTTATACTAAAACAAAACGATAAAGGACAGGACTATTCTATGAAAAAAACAGGAATCATGACAGACAGCCACAGTGGCATCTTAGAAAACGAAGCATCTAAGCTGGGGATTGCCGTACTGCCAATGCCTTTTTATATTGATGAAAAATTATATCGTGAAGGGGTGGATATTTCCAGAGAGGAATTTTATGAAATGCTTCGTAAAGGTGCGGATGTGGCAACATCCCAGCCGTCACCGGAGAGTGTGATGCATATGTGGTCAGCCATGCTGCAGGAATATGAAGAACTTGTCTATATTCCGATCAGCAGCGGTCTGAGCGGTTCCTGCATGACGGCACAGGCAATGGCACAGGAGGATCCGTATGCCGGAAGAGTATTTGTTGTAGATAATGGACGCGTGTCTACGCCGATGCACCGTTCGGTTCTCGATGCCGTGGAGCTTGCAGAGAAAGGATACCGTGCACAGAAAATTAAAGACATTCTCGAAAAAAACAGACAGCATATGGTCATTTATGTGGGACTCAGCACGCTGACATATCTGAAAAAGGGTGGACGGATCAGTTCAGTTGCTGCGGTGGCAGCAGATGTGCTGAAGATTAAGCCGGTTATGAAATTTGGTGTGGGAAAGTTAGATGTCTATCAGAAGTGCCGTGGAATGAAAAATGCGAGAAAAGCAATGATAGACGCAATGAAAAAAGAATTTGAGACGAATTTTAAGGAGGCTTATGAAGCAGGAAAACTATATCTTATGGCTGCATCAAGTTCTACCGCAGAAGTAACGGAAGAGTGGATACGGCAGATCAAAGAAAGCTTTCCGGGTATGGATGTCATGTGCGATAATCTGTCGCTGGGGCTGTCCTGTCATATTGGACCGGACGGGCTGGGAATTGCCTGCTGTAACAAAGCAGAATAGTATTTTAGAAATTTATCCGTGCGATAAAAGCGTTAGAGAAAATGATGCGGTTCTTTCAGCAGGGAAAACGTTCGCCTGCAGGGAGCATTTTTGTGGGATATCAATATACCCACCGCAAAAAGCGATGGGTATCGTAACCGGTTTATTTGCCCCGTGATGCAAAAAAGTCATCAATTGCCGCGTGCAGTTTCTGAGGATTCATGCTCTTTAATAAATAACCATCTGGTTTTAAAGACATGACATTTTTTACGGTTTCTGCATCATTTTTTCCAGTCAGAAATATGATCGGAATATGGTGAAATTCCGGATCTTCCCGGAGCATCTGCATGATCTGGCTGCCGTCAACGATTGGCATGGCATAATCCAACAGAATCAGATCCGGGGTGTTTAAGGTCAGGTATTTGATCGCCATTGCACCGGAGTTTGCCAGTACAACCTGATAGGTGTCTTCAAGCAGTGCCTTGATTTTGCGCAGGATAATACCGGAATCATCCACAGCCAGAATCGTGCGTTTTTTCAGCTGATAGAAATCGTTCATCTGTGTGCAGACATTATCGACCATATCGCCCACCGTAATCGGGCGGGTGAACACATCCATGACCATCTGCTGTGGGAGGGTCTCCCACAGCAGTTCCAGTTCATCTATGTTTCCCATAATAAATACCGGAGTCTTGTTTTTTATCGCCTGGTCAACCATTACTTTTACGCTGACCGCTTTTTTTAAAAGCTCCGGGCTTGTGCAGATCAGGTAACCACTTGGTTTTTCCGAGATGACAATGCTGCTGGCTTCTGCTATCGTTACAATTTTTACTTTGACATTTTGTTTTTCAAAAGCACTTTCTAATGATTGTGCGAGATAACTTTGTTCCTCCATCAGGATGAGAAATGGGCTTTTTATTTCGTGCATAATGTCTCTCCTTTTATTGTAATAAATTGACCATTGTATCAGTTAATTTCATAATTTCTTCCATTTCCACATCTGCAACGCAGACACGCAGCTGTTCTATCAGGTCTTTGAGCTTATCCGGTATCTGAAACGTATCCATGGTTTCCATGGCATGATCCACGCCATCCATGTCAAACTGTTCTACACACTGATGCATCTGCTCAAGAACGGTAATCCAGTCATCAGAAGAAACTTCCTTTTTGCTGCTTTCGTTATCCTCCACATAAGGACGCAGGAGGGACTTAAGACTTCGGTACATGGCAAGCACCGGTCCTGTTTTTTCTTCAAGTGCAGCAAGATTTTGTGCATTTCCATACATTTCCAGTTCCTTTGCAGCTTCGGACAGACCGGGGGCACCGATCAGCAATGCGGAACTTTTTAATGCGTGGACTTCAATCGTATAATCCTTTATTAATTGTTCCTTTAGACATTGTTCAATCTTTTTGGATTTGCTGTCGATGGTGTTGTAAAAAATCTGTATGATCTGTTTTAATGCTTCCTCCGATCCGCAGTAGGGCAGACCGTTTTCGAAGCGGAATCAGGGGTTTTAGAATATGAAAAAATAGATCTGCAGGCATATGAAAAACAGGCGGATAAGCTGGTAAAACAGCTAAAGAAATATCAGAAAGATTATGAGTATGTAACATTTGAATCCAATATTCATGGGGATCTGCGAAAAACGGATGTGGAAAGAATCCGGAAATTCTTTGAAACCGGGACTTAATAAAATTTTTAGAAATTTTATTAGCACTCATACTTGACGAGTGCTAATAACGTGCTATAATAGGGGCATAAACAAAGAACAAAACGTTTACAGGAGGAAATGACTTATGTACGATTTATTTGATACATTTTTTAACCCATGGTATGACGATAGTGAATATAACAAGAAAGCCCCGAAGCAGCAGGCACCGCAGAATACACAGAACCTGATGAAGACAGACATCAGAGAACTGGCAGACGGATATGAGCTGCAGATGGAGCTGCCTGGTTATAAGAAAGAAGAAGTGCAGGCAGCATTGCACAAAGGCTATCTGACGATCAGTGCAGCAAAGAGTGCAGAAGAGACCGTGGAAGGCAAGTATCTGCGCCGCGAGCGTTACACCGGAAGCTGCCAGAGATCATTTTATGTGGGCGAGTATCTCCGTCAGGAAGATATCCGGGCAAGTTTCCAGAACGGTATTCTTACCCTGTTTGTTCCAAAGGAAGATAAAACAAAGACAGAAGAAAAGAAATATATTACCATTGCGTAATCCTTTATAAATATCCCCTGATTTTTGAGCCGTTGCAGGTATTTGCCTGCGGCGGCTTTTTTCGCGTCACAATTCTTTTTTCCGAAGAAACAAAACTTTATATACAGGTATAGAGGCAAGTGGCAAAGATCAATGTTGCTTAATGATGAAAAAGGCAATATAATAAATGGATTGAGATGAAATGACACAGGAAAAAAGAGAGAATTTTATGTTTACAAACGATACAATTTTTTATAAAAAACTCCTGGGTCTTATGCTTCCGATGATGCTGCAGAACCTGATGCTGGCACTGGTTGCCGTGGCAGATGCGTTTATGCTCGGAGGGATGGACCAGAATTATATGTCGGCAGTTTCACTTGCCACGCAGATTCAGTTTATTCAGAATATGCTTCTTTCTGCTGCAACCGGAGGACTGGCGATTCTCGGGGCACAGTACTGGGGCAGGGGCAATATCAAAACGCTGGATGATATTTTCTGTATGGCACTGCGGCTTTGTGGTCTGGTGTCGATTGCATTTTTCATTGCCTGTATCTGTTTCCCACAGTATCTGATGCTGTTTTTTACGGATGAACCGGTATTGATCGGTTATGGCGTGCAGTATCTGCGGATTGCCGGATGTTCTTATCTGCTTACAGGAATTTCCCAATGCTATCTGGTGGTTATGAAAATCAGCGAGCACGCATTGACAACGGCACTGATCAGTTCTGCTACGGTAGGGATCAATATTGCACTGAATGCCATTTTGATCTACGGAAAACTGGGTATTACCCCGATGGGTGTCCGGGGTGCAGCAACAGCGACATTAAGTGCAAGGATGATAGAACTGGCCTGTTGTATCCTGATTTCCAGCCGTCCGGGCTACATCCGTCCGTATCTTACCCGTCTGTTTCAAAGAAACCAGGAACTGGCACGGGATTTCCGGAAATGCGCAATGCCGATTCTCGGTGCGTCCCTGTTCTGGGGAGTCGGATTTACTTCGTATTCTTCTTTTATGGGACATCTGGGAGTAGACGCGGCCGCTGCCAATTCTGTGGCGGCGGTTGTCCGTGATATCATCTGCTGCCTGAGTGCCGGAATTTCCGGTGCGGCGGGGATTATGGTCGGAAATGAGCTTGGTGCCGGCAACCTAAAACGGGGGAAATTATATGGTACGCGGATGATGAAGATTTCCTTTGTGTGCGGAGTTGCCATGATGGTTCTCATGGGAATTTCGGCACCGTTTATTTTGTATTTTGTCAAACTGACACCGCAGGCAGCCGTATATTTAAAGGGAATGTTTGTTGTGCTCTGCGTCTATATGATTGGCCGCTCCGTCAACGAAATTACCATCAATGGCGTGTTTGGTTCCGGCGGTGATACAATGTTTGATGTGTACAGCCTTGCCGTAACAATGTGGGGAATCGCGATTCCACTTGCTGCGCTTGGAACTTACCGGTTCCACTGGCCGGTGATTGTCGTATACGCGTGTACCTGTATTGATGAGGTTGGAAAAATTCCGTGGACGCTCTATCATTTTCGGAAATATAAGTGGGTGAAGGATCTGACGCATACGGGGATGGAGCAGAAAGAAAAATCATAAATTTATAAAACATCAGCTGGTCGTATCCCTGCGGATCAGTACCGGTGTAATCTGTTTATGGACCGGTTCCGAAAGAGGAACCGGTCTTCTTTTTTTGCGTTCTTCCATCTGCTGTACCAGAAGTTCTATTGCGGTTTTTGCGATTAGGTCGATCTGCTGTCCGACCGTTGTGATAGGCAGAATTGCCTCGCTTGCAATCGGGGAATTGTCAAATCCGACCAGTTCATAACTGTCAGGAAAGCATCCGTATTTTTGGAAAATCAGGTTTAAAAACATATTTGCATAGGTATCATTGGCGAGGAAAATCCCCTTCTTTTTGTCAGGGTACTTCTCATCAATATCAGAGAAAATGTGCTTCATCTGTGCAAAAATGTCCTGATAAGAATCCCCTATTACATTTAAATTCAGTTCATAAGGAACGTGATATTCCTGACAGGTATCTTCAAAGGCACGGATACGGTCATAGGCAGGGATGGACTTTGGAACATCCGCATTAACGTGAATCAGTACATCGCATTTGTCCCGGATCAGAAGCGTTGCCGCCTGGAGCGCACCCATATAATTGTCGCTGGTTACGCCACAGATATGTTCGGCTTCGCGCTCAATGGCAATGACCGGGATCTGGTAAGAAGCCAGTTTTTCAGAAGAAAGAGTGTGACTTAACACGATCAGGCCCTCAATCTGGTATGCCATCAATTCATCAATGTACTGTTCCTCCTCGGACGGTCCGTTGTCGCTGACGAATACGAGAAATTTATAATGAAAATCGCGGTAGCTGGAAAGAATCTGTGTAAGCATTTCCGAATAATAGTGCAGATAAAGGTTCGGAATAATGATTCCGATAAATTCACTCTTTCCATTGGCAAGAACCTTTGCAAGCTTATTCTTTTTGTAACCCAGAGTATCAAGAGCCTGTGAAATTTTCTCCTGATTTTCAAGCGTCAGGGAGTCCGGATGATTAAAATATCTGGAAATGGTTGTCTTTGAAAAATTCGTATATGCTGCAATATCTGCAAATGTTACCTGTTTCTTTCCCATCTGAAAGCTGTCTCCTTTATCTGTTTTATCCATAGTATAACAACCGGAAAGAAAAATAGCAATGAAAAAATAACTAGTTACGTAATCGGTTACTTTAATAAATAAAAGTGTTGACATATCGGAAACTTTGTAGTACTATCAGAATATAAAGTAACCGGTTACTTTACCGGTTACACCAAAGCAGAACGAGTAATACGATGAAAAGGGAGGAGCAATCGCATGAAAAAACTGGCAAAACAAGTCGGCTCTGCGAAAAAACAAACCATGGGGAGTAAGCTGTCTTATATAAAGAAAAACTGGCAGCTGTATGTTTTTTTCCTGATGCCGGCACTGTTACTCACAATCATTTTCAAGTATCTTCCGATGGGAGGACTTCTGATTGCATTTGAGGATTACAATGTCATTAAAGGAGTTTTGGGAAGCCCGTGGGTGGGGCTGGAATATTTCCGGAGATTTTTATCATCACCGGATTTTATGAACTACCTGCTGAACACATTAAAGCTGAGTATCTTTGGACTTCTCTGGAGTTTTCCGATACCAATTATTCTGGCACTTTTACTGAACCGTATCCGCAAGGCGGGGATTAAGAAAAAAATCCAGCTGCTGATCTATGCACCGAATTTTATTTCCGTCATTGTCCTTTGTGGTATGGTGCGTATGTTTTTATCTCCGGTAGGACCGTTAAACCGCCTGTTGGGGATGAATACAAACTGGATGACCATGCCGTCCGCATTCCGTACCATTTATATTGCAAGCGGAATCTGGCAGGGAGCAGGATGGGCATCCATCATGTATACTGCAGCATTATCCAATGCAAGCAAGGAACTGGAAGAGGCAGCCATTGTGGACGGTGCAAATCTTCTGCAGCAGATCTGGTATGTGGAACTTCCGGCAATCAAGGATATTATCGTGATCCAGTTTATTTTACAGGCCGGAAACATTATGAGCATCGGCTTTGAAAAGGCATATGCCCTGCAGACAGATATGAACTTACCGGCTTCTGAAATTTTATCAACCTATGTATACCGGATAGGTCTTTTGAATGGCGATTACGGTTATTCTACGGCAGTGGGACTGTTTAATTCGGTGATCAATGTGATCCTGCTTATATTTGTGAACTGGGTGGTAAAGAAATTAAACGATGGAGAAGGATTATAGGAGGAACGTGAAATGGAAACAGTTAGTAAAATGAAATATTCACGGACAGACCGGCTGGTGCTTGGAATCGGTTATGCCATTCTTGGACTGTTTGTTCTTTCAATTGTTGTTCCGCTGGTCTATGTTGTTCTGGCATCTTTTATGGATCCGACGGTATTGAATAATCAGGGACTGAGTTTTCACATCAAAGACTGGACACTGGATGCATACCGGCGTGTGCTGGAAAACGGAATGATCTGGCGCGGATTTTTAAATTCGTTTTTGTATTCACTGGCATTTGCGGCAATTTCCGTATTTGTCACATTGTTAGCAGCGTATCCGATGTCGAAAAAAGAATTCGTCGGAAGAAAATTTTTTAACGTGATTTTTCTGATCACCATGTTTTTCGGCGGTGGAATGATCCCGACGTTTATTTTGATCAATCAGCTTCATATGGTAAATACCGTGTGGGCAATTCTCATTCCGGGAGCATTTAATGTCTGGAATATGATTCTGGCAAGAACGTACTATCAGTCCATTCCAAAAGAACTGCGGGAGGCATCCGCAATTGACGGGGCAAATGAGATCCAGCATTTCTTCCAGATTATGATGCCGGTGTGCAAACCGATTATCGCGGTGCTGGCACTGTGGTCTTTTGTCGGTATGTGGAACAGTTATTTTGATGCGATGATTTACTTAAATGATGCAAACTTACAGCCACTGCAGCTGGTTCTGCGTTCCATTCTGGTACAGAATACACCGCAGCCGGGCATGATCGCGGATATTCAGAGTACCGCGGAGATGGCAAAAGTTGCCGAACAGTTAAAATACGCAACAATTGTAGTATCAAGTTTACCATTGCTTATTATGTATCCATTTTTCCAGAAATACTTTGACAAAGGTGTTATGGTTGGATCGGTAAAAGGTTAAGCAGAAAGGACAGGTACAGATATGTGGAAGAGAAAAATTAAAAAATGCCTGGCACTCGGACTGGCATTTGCTATGATGACCGGTGTGGCAGGATGCGGAAAAGAGCAGCATCTGGAGGCAGAGATCAATCCGGATATACCGGTTTCCGAAGTGCAGTTTCCACTGAAAGAACAGGCAGAATTATCATTTATCACAAGTGCTCCGGCAACCTCTACGCAGAATCCGAACGAGCGGATTATTTTTAAGAGACTCGAAAAACAGACGAATGTACATATTGACTGGACCTGTTTTGTGGCAGACCAGTTTTCCGATAAAAAGAATCTGGCACTGGCACAGTTTGGAAACCTTCCAGATGGTTTGTTTAATGCAGGAATGAGCGATTATGATCTGCTTCGTTATGCAAAGCAGGGAATTATTATTCCGCTGGAAAATCTGATTGACAAATATATGCCAAACCTTCAGGCGGTCTTTGAGAAATATCCGGAATACCGGACGATGTGTACCGCACCGGACGGACATATTTATTCATTTCCGTGGATTGAGCAGCTTGGCGCAGGGAAAGAAGCCATTCAGGCAATCGGGGATATTCCTTATATCAATAAAAAGTGGCTGGATTATCTGGGACTGGATATTCCAACGACAACCGATGAACTGGAACAGGTGCTGATTGCGTTCCGGGATCATGCAGATGATCTGAAAAAACAGTTTGATATCGAGGGAGATGTGATTCCGATGTCATTTATCATCAACAATGGCGATCAGGATCCGGCGATTCTCATCAACGGATTTGGCGAAGGATATGGAGATACGGGCGATCATTTTGCCGTAAAAGATGACGGAACCGTGATTTATACGACCGTGCAGGAAGGTTATAAAGAAGGCATCGAATGGCTGCATAAGCTGGTAACAGAGGATCTTGTAGATCCGGAGGCATTTACGCAGGAGTGGTCAACCTATGTGGCAAAAGGTAAAAATCACCGTTACGGTCTCTGCTTTACCTGGGATATTGCAAATATTGACAACAATACCGATTATGTGATGCTTCCGGCACTGACCGGTCCGGAGGGAGTCAGAAATATCACAAGACAGAATAACAGTGAAACAAGTGGTTTTGACAGAGGCCGCTGCGTGCTTACATCCAGCTGCCGGAACACGGCACTGGCGGCAGCCTGGATTGATCAGATGTATGCGCCGCTTCAGTCCCCGCAGAATAACTGGGGAAGTTATGGGGAAAAGGATTCGTTTAATATTTTTGAACTGTCCACAAATAAAGATGGCGGTGAAATGTTGAAGCATCTGGATCTGGGCGACCAGTCACCGGTAGAGGTGCGTGAGGCGCAGTCCGTCAACGGTCCGCTTGCAGTTCTCAATGAGTATTATGATATGTATGTCACACAGCCGGCGGATGCCAAATGGCGTCTGGACAATATGCATGAAACATATCTGAAGGATATGAAAAGCAAGTATGTATATCCGAATGTGTTTATGAGTATTGACGATACCAATAAAGTATCCCAGTATGATACCGATATTAAAAAATATGCGGAGCAGAAAAAAGCAGACTGGATTTTAAATGGCGGAATCGACAAAGAGTGGGATTCCTATTTAAAGAAAATGGAGAAATACGGGCTTTCCGATTATCTGGCAATCAAACAGAAATATTTCGATCAGTATCAGGAGTCATTGAAAGAAGAAAAATAAACAGGAGAATTTGTATGAGTGAGATGTTAAAAAAAGCGAGAGCATATGAGGCAGAAAAAGCAGCACAGACCGATAAAAATACCAGACCGTTGTTTCATATCTCGGCACCTGCCGGATGGATCAATGATCCGAACGGTTTTTCCGTTTACGATGGAAAAATCCATCTGTTCTACCAGTATTATCCATATGCAAGGGAGTGGGGACCGATGCACTGGGGGCACAGTGTGACAACGGATATGATAAGCTGGGAACAGCTTCCGGCAGCACTTGCACCGGATCAGGACTATGACCGGAACGGATGTTTTTCCGGAAGTGCTATTGAAGCGGATAACAAACATGTGCTGGTCTATACCGGTGTCACAAAGATTACACTGCCGGACGGCAGGGAAGAGGAACGACAGAACCAGTGCATCGCATTCGGGGATGGCAGGGATTATGTAAAGTATGAAAACAACCCGGTTGTGACCGGGGAGATGCTGCCGGAAAACTGCAGCCGGATTGATTTCCGTGACCCGAAAATCTGGAAGGAAGAGGACACCTATTATCTGATTGTCGGAAGCAAGGATAACAGGCAGATCGGACAGGTCGTGCTCTGTTCCAGCAAAGATTTAAAAGAATGGAAATTTGAGACCGTTCTTGCGGCAAACAGTACCGGAAAAGTCGGAACGATGTGGGAATGTCCGGACTTTTTCCCACTGGGAGATAAACATGTACTGATCTGTTCCCCACAGAATATGAAAGCGGAAAAATATGAATTCCACAATGGAAATAATTCTGTTTATTTTCTTGGAAATTATGATAAAAATTCGCATATATTTGAAAAAGAAGAACCGCATACGATTGACTACGGACTGGACTTTTATGCACCTCAGACCACACTTCTCCCGGATGGGCGGCGTGTGATGATTGCATGGATGAAGTCATGGGATGCCTGTGTGGTGCCGGATACGCAGGACTGGCAGGGCATGATGACTCTTCCGCGGGAACTGGAAGTAAAAGACGGACAGATCTGGCAGCAGCCGGTTCGGGAGATTGCGCAGTATCATAAGAATCCGTGTCATTATGAGCATGCAGAGATTGATGGTGAGACAGCACTTTCCGGCATTTGTGGACGGACGATGGATCTGACTGTTACAATGGATGAACAGGATTTTAACGTTTTTTCCATACAGCTTGCCGCAGATGAGGAATACGAGACCGCTTTTACTTATCATAAGGGAACAGGAATATTGGAGATTGACCGCACATACTGTGGTGTGACAAAAGATGTGGTCTGCGTGCGCAAAATTAAAATTGCAGATCCAAAAGGACTTAAAAAAATGCGGTTTATTCTGGACCGTCAGTCCATTGAGCTTTTTATCAATGACGGGCAGCAGGTGGCAACAACGGCGGTCTGTACCCCTTTGGAGGCAGAGGGAATCCGGTTTTTCAGCGATAAAAAGATGTATATTACGGTCGAAAAGTATGATATTGTATTATAAAAAGTAACAGGAGGAAGAGAACATGGACGTAGTGGCTTTGGGGGAACTGCTCATTGATTTTACCGAAAACGGAGTCAGCGGGCAGGGCAATCCGCTGTTTGAGGCAAATCCGGGAGGCGCACCGTGCAATGTGCTGGCAATGCTGTCACGCTTAGGACACAGGACGGCTTTTATCGGAAAAGTAGGAAACGATTTTTTCGGAAAGCAGCTGGAAGATGCGATCACGGAAGTCGGGATTGATGCAGCCGGACTTTTAAAGGATGATAAGGTGCACACGACGCTGGCACTGGTGCATACGTATCCGGATGGGGACCGGGATTTTTCCTTTTACCGCAATCCGGGCGCGGACATGATGCTGATGGAAGAAGAATTGCCGGAGGAAATAATCCGCGGAACGAAAATCTTTCATTTCGGAACGTTGTCCATGACGCATCCGGGTGTCCGCGCAGCAACGAAAAAAGCGATCGCGGTCGCAAAAGAAGCAGGTGCGCTCATTTCCTTTGATCCGAATATCCGCAAACCGCTCTGGGACTCCATGGAAGATGCCAGGGAACAGGTGTTATATGGTCTGGGACAGTGTGATATTTTAAAAATATCGGATAATGAAATCCAGTGGCTGACGGGTAAAGAAGATTATACGGATGGAGTCCGCTGGATACGGGAACGCTATCCGGTTCCGCTCATACTGGTTTCCATGGGAAAAGAGGGAAGCCGGGCGTATTATAAAGACAGAATTGTGGAGGCAAAGCCGTTTCTTCAGCCAAATACGATTGAGACGACCGGTGCGGGAGATACGTTCTGTGCGTGTGTTCTGCATTATGTGCTGGAGCATGGACTGGAGGGGCTTGAAGAGAAAGATTTGAAAGAGATGCTTCGTTTTGCCAATGCGGCGGCTTCTCTGATCACGACGCGCAAAGGCGCGCTCCGCGTGATGCCGGAGAAAGAAGAAATTGAAAAAATGCTATAAGAAATGGGAGGGCAGTGCCCTCCCGTTTCTTACAAAGAAAATGGTTCTATCTTACATGTATGAATCCTGCTTTTGGTATCGTAATTGATTCCGACCAGTAAAAGGTTTCCATGATACTCTTTCAGGCTTTCACAATATTGTTTTTGTTTAATCTGCGTGATTGCGCCCTGTGCACTATGATCCCATTTTAATTCGATAACAAGTGCTGGTTTATCCGGAAACTTCTTCCGTGGAAGAAATACCATATCCGCAAATCCCTTACCGCCGGCAAATTCCCTGTGTATCGTATAGAAATTGCGTGCGGCATAGAGTGCCAGTGAAACCGTATAACTTAACGCATTTTCATCATTATACTGGATATGTGATGTCTCAAAATGCGCCTGCTGAATCCCAAGTGCTACCTGTTCTGGCCTTCCCTGCCAGATTGCCTGCAGGGTGTCTGCTGAATTTTTCAGGGCTTTAGAGATTTCGCCCCAGTCGGATACGGAAACACTGTTAACGTATTCTTCACGCACTTCATTGTTTGGTATTTTTACGGTTTTGTTTTCGTAGTCATAGCTAAGATAGCCCAGATGGATTAAAAGAGTCAACACATCATCTTCGGTGCGAAAGGTTGTCATATCATTGGTAAAACTTCCGGTATTGACAGGAACGGATTCCCCGGCTATCATACTGAGAACATCATCTTTTAATCCTTCAAAATTCATATCGATATAAATCTGCAGGGCTTCAAATGTTTCTGTTTGGTTCCAGTAATTTCCAATTTTCCCAAAACGCATGCAGCTTACAACAGACCTCGGATTATAGATGGATGGTATTTTTTCAAAAGAGTATCCATTATACCATGCTTTTATTTCATCCAGATCCATATGATAATCTGTACAAAGGGCAGCGACTTCCAGTTCGGTAAAGCCGACATAGGATGCAAGAGGTCCCGGATTTATCATGGAAAATTCATCAAACATATTTAAAGCGGAATGGGTTCCGTATTTTTTGATCGGAAGAATTCCTGTCATATAAGCGAGTGCAATACAGGACTTATCTTTTAGCATATCCCTCAAAAAATCCAGATAGATTTCCTGGGCTTCTTTATCCTGTTTGTATTCCCGGAAAATACAGTCCCATTCATCAATGATTACGACAAAAGGACAGTTAGTTTCCTGATATACATCCTGCATGGATTCAATAAGATCTGTATCATCAAAATAATCAACATTCGGGTATTCCCGTTTTAAATCCCGCAGTACCAGCCGTTTCATGCGATCAAGCAGTTTATAGATGTTTTTCGTCCGGCTTAAAAATTCCTGCATATTTAAAAACAGGGTGTTGTATTTATTACGATAGGTGTCAAAATCCAGATTCCGGGCAATTTTATATGGGGAAAAGAGTTCTTTTGCATCACAGCCACGGCTGTAGTAGGCAGCAATCATGCTGGCGGTTATTGATTTCCCAAAACGGCGGGGACGGCTGATACATATATATTTCTGCAGAGTCTGTAAGACAGAATTTGTATAGGTCAATAATTCTGTCTTATCCACGTAGATATCAGAATGTGTAATTTCGTAAAATTTTTTTCCATCCTGGTTTAAATAATTTCCCATGCAGTACCCTCCTCTAATTACACGTTTGCCCGTGTAAATGTATCATATCACAGGAATGCCTGCAGACTCAACTATTTCCGCAGAAACAGCACACTTACATACTATTATGCGATTAAATATACAAAAATAACAGGATTATGTAAATTATAATCTGATATTCTCTTGGAAAATCTGGAAAATACCAGTATAATTTTCTTAAATGAAGATCGGAGAAGGAAATCATGATTAATCGGGAAGACATGCTCGAACTGACACGGCGCATGACTCCGGCGCGGTCACACATTGACCGGATCGCCGGTGCATATTATGATGCAGAAGGATATATAGATGGTACATTCAACACGCATTTTTTAAAACTTTCCACAGCAGAAAAAACGAAAAATCTGGAACTGGCGAAGGCAGTTTTACAGGCAGAGACCAACAAACAGCTGAAGGATTACCGGATTCCGGAAACCGGGAGAAAGCCGGGAAGTATCTGGCAGCTTCTGGATGGAATCAAAGAGTCCGGGCTGCAGAACGATGCGTTTTTGGATCTGCTTTATGAAATGATCGGGGAACGTGTTGCACCGGGAAAAGAAAGTTATTGTTTTTTGTTTCATGGAATGTATGATGTTCCAGTGAAAGGAACCGATAAGGAATGGCAGGAAGGTTCCGAGGAAGTATACAATTATCTGCTGTGTGCCGTGGGACCGCTTGAGGGAGAATATGAGCCGGGACTGCCAGAAGCAGGATTTTTATATCCGGCATTCCGGCAGAGAAGTACGGCATGTAATTATATAAATCTGTATGAAACAGCTGCTTATCAGAACCTGTGGAATCTGTTATGGAAATAGAAACTACATACGGAAACATTTTTGAAGTTCTTTATATTCACCGAGAACAAGCAATGTGGTACCAGACTGGAATACGGTATTTGGAGAAATTGCCATATTAATTTTGTCGTCTTCCCGGATGGCAACAATATTGATTCCGAATTTTTTCCGGATATCCAGTTGACCGATTGTTTTGGAAATCCAGTTTTCCGGAACTTCCACTTCAAAAATTGCATGTGCCTCATCCACCTGAATATAATCGCGTATGTGATCGGCAGTATACCGGATAGCAGCCCACTCTGCAATCTGTTTTTCCGGATAAACAACTTCGTCTGCACCGTTTCGCAGAAGAAATTTTTTCTGTACATCCCGTTCTGCACGCGATACAACCGTTTTTGCACCGAGTTCTTTGAGCAGGGAAGTAGTTTCAAGGGAATTCTGGAAATTTCCACCTATCGTTACCATACACACATCAAAATTACCAATGCCAAGGGATTTTAAGAAATCGGCATTGGTACTGTCACCGATCTGAGCATTGGTGACAAACGGAAGAACCTCATTGACACGTTCTTCGTTGTTGTCGACTGCCATCACTTCGTGACCAAGATTGTTCAGCTGTATGGCAACATGTCTTCCAAATCTTCCTAATCCAATTAATAATATATTTTTCATGGTATTTTCAACTCCTTTTTAACCAACTGTTATCTTTTCGAGCGGCAGTTTTACTCCGTTTTGTTTTACGGAAATTGCCGCATAAATTAAGGTAAGCCCACCGACTCTGCCGAAAAACATCAGAAGGATCAGAATCAGCTGGGACGGGATGCCGAGAGTTGGTGTAATTCCAAGTGTAAGTCCGACGGTTCCGACAGCGGATGCCGTTTCAAACAGGCAGTCCAGAAGCGGAAGGTGTTCGATGGAACTGATGGCAATCCCTCCAATAAAGAACAAAATGATATATAAAGCGACGATGGTGGCCGCATTTTTAATGGCATGACTGTCAAGCCGCCGACCGAAAATTTCAATGTCCTCTTTCTGGCAGAACGTGGCAACCATATTTAAAATAAGGACTGCAAAAGTTGTTGTTTTCATGCCGCCGGCAGTAGAGCCGGGAGATCCTCCGATCAGCATCAGCAGAATCATAACAGATTTTGATGTCGGTGTCATTGCTGTAAGATCTGCGGTATTAAAACCGGCAGTTCTTGTTGTTACAGACTGAAACGTGGAGGCCAGCAGTCTGGTGCCGGTTGATGAACCCGTAAAATCCACAACAAAAAAGAATACGGCCGGAATTATAATAAGTAAAGCCGATGTCCAGAGAATGACTTTGCTCTGTACGCGATAACGTCTGATATGCCATTTATGGGTGCAGATATCGTCCCACGTCAGAAAGCCGATGCCACCAATTATGATCAAAAGCATAATTACGAGGTTGATCAGTGGGTTTGCGATGTATCTGCTCAGAGATACAAACGGCTGGCTGGAAGTTCCCAGAAGGTCAAAACCGGCATTGCAAAATGCAGATACAGAGTGAAAGGCTGCCATCCAGATGCCTTTGATGCCATAATCACGGAAGAAAACCGGAAGCATGGCCGTCATGCCGAGCAATTCAATAAATAATGTACCCTGTACGCTGAATTTGGTCAGGCGGACAATACCGCCGATTTTCGGTGCAGAAATTGCATCCTGCATTGTACTGCGCTGCATGAGCGAAATTTTCCGTCCGGATAAAATGGCAAAGGAAACAGCAACGGTGATGACACCCAGCCCACCGGTCTGGATCAGCAGCAAAATAACTGTCTGACCAAAAGAAGACCAGTAACTGCCGGTGTCCTGTACAACAAGCCCTGTGACACATACCGCTGAAACAGAGGTGAATAGTGCCTCATGAAAAGGAGTCTGTGTTCCGGAAACCGAAGAGACCGGAAGCATCAGCAGCAGTGCGCCGACAAAAATGACAGCGGCAAAGCCCAGTACAATTAATTTAAAGGAGGAAAGTCTTTTCTTCCTGTGAACCACTTTTGACATATGTTTAGATTTCTCCTGTATTTATTCTACGTATTATAACATCATCTACATAATAACGCATTTGTGAGGATATACGAATTTACAGTAAAATTTTTGTAAACTATTATGCGTTTGTATCAAAATGCGAAAACAATGGTGGGATTTGTAAGAATTGCAGTTGTAAATATATAATAACGGGGATCAGAATTTGTATGGAAGATGTGGGAAAAAGAATGGTATCAGAAACTCAAAAGGATACATGTTGATTATTTACAGAATAGAGAGAAAGTTCATCACCTTGTTGTGAAAAATTATATAAACTTATATAGGGTGTAGGAAGTTGTATGAGCAATGCATTTTTTAAAACTTTCCACAGAAGAAAAAACGAAAAATCTGGAACTGGCGAAGGCAGTTTTACAGGCAGAGACCAACAAACAGCTGAAGGATTACCGGATTCCGGCAGAGAAGTACGGCATGCGAATATATAAATCTGTACGAAAAAATTAAAATATGGGACATATGTGGGAAAAAGTTATGAAAAGATCCTGCGAGAAACAGGGGAGTGGACATATGTAAAAAAATTTGATGAAAAAGTCCCTTGAGAGACTGAAAACGGGATGCATACACCAAAAATAAGACAAAAAGTCCCGTAGTGATTTCTAAATGGGACATAATTGCAAAGAAAGTTGCTATATATCCTGAAGAGATAAATTGCCGGGATATCTATGTAAAGAAAAATTTTATATGTCCCAACAGAAGGGAGGTGCGGGATATATGAATTTACTTTTTTCCGATATATCCCATTGTTAAAAAATATAAAAATTTACTTTACATGAGAATGAAGTTGTGTTTTAATAACGTCATATTAATGCACAGAAAGGAGAGGTTTTTATAACAATTTATTATCAGATTCTTTCGGAGAAGAGAAGGCTTACGAAAGAATTACAACAAATCAGTGAAGAACTATTGCATCTTCCTGATGGAAAAATTATTTGTGTTCACAATGGAAACCGGGTGAAATGGTTTCACAGTGACGGTCACACACAGACGTATATTCCAAAGAAACACAGAGAATATGCACAGCAGTTGGCATACAAAAGATTCTTATTGGAAAAACAGACAGAGTGTAAAAAAGAACTGTATGCATTAGAACTTTATCAACGACATGCAGTTGGTGAAAATAAAAAGTCGGACAGGTTTCTTTCAGAAGATCCGGCGTATCAGGAATTGCTCTGTCCATTCTATCAGATGGTTACGCAGGAAGAACTTATATGGAGTGATACTTCCTATCCTAAAAATCCCAATTATCCCGAACAATTGAAGTATAAAAGCTGTAAAAATGAATATGTACGATCCAAGTCAGAAGCATTGATTGCAATGAATTTGTATATGGAAAAAATTGCATACCGTTATGAGTGCGAATTAAAAATCGGGAAGGCAGTGTTTTATCCGGATTTTACAATTCTTCATCCGCTGACAGGAAAAGAAATTTACTGGGAACATTTTGGGAAGATGGACTTGCCTGAATATGCAAAGAATGCCGCGGATAAGTTACATATGTATGCGAGAAATGGGATATATCCGGGAGATCGGCTGATTACAACATATGAGACTATGGAGCAGCCGCTGGATACTGCAATTGTGCAAAAGTTAATTACTTATCATTTTAAATAATTCTGAAAGGCAGGAAAATGAGAGTATTTTGCTTTGGAAATTTATATACAGGGTATGTTGATAAACAAATAAGTATCATCTGATAAAGATTTTGTGGCGGTATTAAAAGGGGGGACATATGCAAAAAAAGGCGAGGAAACCTCCCACAGAAATCCCAAAGTAGGACATATGCCAAAAAAGGCAAGGAAACCTCCCACAGAAATCCGAAAGCAGGACATATGCAAAAAAAGGCGAGGAAACCTCCCACAGAAATCCGAAAGCAGGACATATGCAAAAAAAAGGCGAGGGAACCTCCCACAGAAATCCGAAAGCAGGACATATGCAAAAAAAGGCGAGGGAACCTCCCACAGAAATCCAAAAACGGGACATAATCAGAAAGAAAATCTGCATATGTCCCAACAAAAGGAAAATGTGGGACATAGTCAAAAGAAAATCTGCATATGTCCCAACAAAAGGAAAATGTGGGACATAGTTGAAAGAAAAAGCTCCATATGTCCCACATCCTATTTAAGTTTACCTGAAATAAAATTTGAATAAAGTTTGTCAGGTTAGGGTGTGAGCTTTTCAATTTTTTTGTGATGGTCAATAAATCAGCCACCATTTTTACAAGGTTTAATCAAACTCAAGTTCTTCATCTGCAGATTCTGAAACATACGTTTTGTGAATATACCGGTTCATTAAATTTTTCGGAACAGAGATGTCTTCTTTTATCAGTAAATCCAGTCATACAGGGGACGTATGATATATAAAGTCTTGCGACCTTCCAATAAAGACTGCGGACCTAATGGGTCAGCAGTTCTTCATAAATCCCCTTTGTCTGGGTATCGTCTACACCACCCATATAGTAAGTTTTCCCATTTGCGGAAAATTGGAGAAACGCATCATTTTCTGGATTTAAGAAAACATTGACATCCTCCCCTCCGGAGATGGTAAATGTGCCTTTTTCCAATGTATCCATGCTGGTGCCGTATGTTCTGGTCCAGTCCGGCAGATCACTTGCGGTAAGAAGTGTGGGATCTTTGATTTCACTAAGCGGAATCTGATAATCTGTTTTCAGATGCTGTGCGCATAGTGTGTGGTTTTGAATCACCAGATCAATGGGAGTAAATTCCTCCTGAATCAGCCATATGCATAACAGAGGGAAGGAAAGCATCATAATGGCACTGAAAATAGTAAGTCCTTTTCCGAGGGATGTGGCCATATTTACCGTTGTCCCGATGCCGACGCGCTGTTCTACCATCGTATGGGGATCGGACGGATTGTAGTAGAGGATGCCGCCGATCCAGTTTCTGTCATCATTTTCATCGCTGGTCAGATTCCGTTTTTGTGCATAGCTTCGGTCAATTTTTTTCAGCTTTATCATGCAGAAAATGCACAGCAGGAGTAAAAGCAGTGTATAAACAATCATGCCGGCGATGGAACATATTCCCATGTGTCTGGCAGACAGGGTAAGGATCTCCAGAAACAGGATCAGTGCCGTGTTCAGCCAGCAGAAGATCAGCCAGAAGTTCTTCCAGAGGTTTTTCTTTGCGCGTGCATAATTGATATTCACGTCACTGTCCGTACTGATGACGGAAACCGGCTGGCGGTCCATCCATACAGCTACAAGCCAGAAGACCAGCCCACAGGAGGCACCGATCAGACAGGAAATCCCAAGCCCGCTGGACTTTGGAAGCAGCAACAGGGCACTTGCGATACTGATGATATTTGGCAGGAAAAACGGGAGAAACCGGACTTTTCTTACGGAGCCTGCCTGTTTTAATTCCACATAATGTTCCGGCTGCCGGTCTTCGTACAGATGATTTTGTGTTTTCCATGTTTTCAGCCGGTGATTCGCACGCATGATCGGCAGGGAAAGCAGAAAAATCGCTGCCAGAAGCCAGAACATCCAGATGGTAAGCTGAATGGACATATGGGAGGTCAGCAGACTTACAAATGGAACAATCGCAAGGAGAATGGCGTAGTAACGCATTTCCTTTTTGAATTTTTGCCGGATGTCTGCGACGGTGGCATCTTTTATCCATTCTTTTTTCATGTTTACGGCAAACAGGCGTCCGTTCTCATACTTATTTTGTGTGGAAAATAAAAACAGCATGATAAAGACGATCGGATACATGGTTGCAAAAAAGATAATATTCATAATCATAACAATCACCCCTTATAGATGCGTTTGCATAAGTCGAAAAATTCTGTCTGCGTCATGCCGCTTACTTTCGCTTCGGAAATGATCTGGCGCAGCAGTTCCTGGGATTTTTCCGACAATTCTTTATTCGTTTCAAATTCCTGCCGCACGCGGGCACCGCTTCTGCGGTCGGTGTAGATGTAGCCCTCCTGCTTTAAGAGGGTGTAGGCTTTGCTGACGGTCATGGAGTTGATACCGATCTCCTCTGCCAGTGCCCGCACGGTGGGAAGTTGTTCGCCCGGAGCAATCCGCCCGTCCGAAATGCCGAGCACGATCTGATTGCGGATCTGCTGGTAAATCGGAATTTCGGAGGCATCATTGATGGAAATTACCATGTTTTCTCCTTCCATAAATATCATACAATATTTTGTATTAGTCATAATAATACAAACAATACAAAATGTCAAGTAAAACAAGAAGGAATCTCCGGCATTGAAAAATAAATAAAAAATTGCATAATAGGTTATAGATCGTACAGGCGATTGCGGATTGTATTCACAGAAGTGTCGGATTTACGAAGAACTGTTTTGATGTGCTCAACGTGACAATTACGATTGTGATCAGTCTGGTCTGCACCGGGCGGTTGCATGGGATCGGGATCGGAACGGTGCTTGCCGTGATCCTTGTAGGGCGTACGATTGCGGTCTTTAATCATTTTACAAAGGAAAAACTGACGGCACTTGCTGGAATCGAGGAGTAAACAGGCGGTTACTTTTCCAGTGGAATTACTGCAAACGGGGAGCGTTCCCTGTTGTAGGTATGCAGTAAACCATCTGGAAAATTTCAAACCGCAATCTACATAATCAATTCTAAAAATATTTGTTTTCTATATAGTATAAAATAATCAGGAAATTCTCAGGAGAATAATTATTTAATCAATTTCATTTCAGTTTTCGTGAGCTCAAGTCAGGGCATATTTCAAGCGTGGTGGTGATGAAAATAAGACTATACTATTGAATCAGAAACATCTGATACCCATCTTGTACTATCTTTTTTGGTCAGTCAGTTGTTATATATATTAGAATAAACGTTTATGCATTACAAAATGAGGAAGGATGGCAACTTGAATGATGTTATTTTAATCTTGCAAATGAAACAAGGGGATGAACAAGCCTTTGATAAGTTTGTGCGGAAGTATTATGGAGATATTTTGTCTTATTGTAAATATCATTGTTTAGATCAGACAGAAGCGGAAGATTTAACACAGGAAACCTTTCTTCGCTTTATGAATAATATACAATCCTATCAGCATATTGGAAAAGCAAAGAATTATCTTTATGTGATAGCAGGTAATCTTTGTAAAAATCACGTAAAGAAATGGAAGGCAGATTGTGTAGAGAAGGAAGTATTGGAAAGAAAACTGATTTCAGATGGTGGTATCCCAAAGCAGGAAAAACAAATATATGTGAAACAAGCACTTGAACAGATGAATCCAGAACTAAAAGAAATTATTATAATGTTCTATTTTCAAGACTTTAAGTTAAAGGAAATTGCAGACATATTACAGATTGGATTACCACTTGTAAAGTATCGACACAAAAGGGCAAAAGAAGAATTAAAAAGATTATTGGGAGAGGAGGATTCTCATGAACCTGGAAAAGATGATGGAAACATATAAAAGAGAAAATAGTGTTACTCCGAGGGAAGAAAAGATTTTAGAAACGATACAGAAATCCAAGGAGATTGTGATGGAAGTACAGTCTGAAAATACAATGAGTTATACAGAATTCCTTTTTTCACAGTTTCGGTTGATTCGAAAGAGATGGTGGATGTTACAGGCGATGTTGCTTGTTTTGGTATTTCTAATTATGCCATCTCTGAAGGACACAACTTATTTTATGAGAATGCTGGGAGTTGCTTCAGTGTTTTTTATAGTGATGATTATTCCTGAGTTTTGGAGAAATAAGGAGAGTAACTCTTGCCAGATAGAGGTAACTTGTTTGTTCTCTTTAAGACAGATTTATTCCGCAAGGATATTCCTGATAGGGATTGTTGATATAGTTATGCTCACAATCTTTTTAACAGTAGCCTGTATCAATATGAAAATGCAGTTTACAGATTTGTTAGTACAGTTTTTATTCCCTATGGTTATTGCAGCGGGTATCTGTTTTGCAATGTTAAACTGTAGTCTGCTGAATGAAGCAACATCTATAGTAGGTTGTTTTTTATGGGGGGGTATATGGTGGGGGATTACGATGAATAATGCTATTTATGGCAATATTGTTGTTCCTATATGGATTATGCTGTTCGTATTTGCAATATGTTTTTTGTTTTGTGCAGTATATAAGACGATACATGGTTGTAATCGTTTTTTGGAGGTAAGTTGTTATGAAATTACAAATGGTTAATGTTACAAGAAAGTTTGGCGATTTTTGTGCAGTAGATGATTTGAATTTAACGATAACCAATGGTGTATATGGACTATTGGGGGTGAACGGTGCAGGTAAGACGACACTCATGAGAATGATTTGTACCTTATTGCCACCGACAAGTGGCAAGATTTTATGTGATGGAAAAGATATTTTCAAAATGGATGGAGAGTACAGAAATTTACTTGGATATTTACCACAGGAATTTGGATTTTATCCGGATTTTACAGTAAAGGATTATCTAATGTATATTGCCAGTTTAAAGGGAATCCGTTCTATGATAGCAGGTAAAAGAGTAAAAGAATTATTAGAACAGGTTGGTCTTGCCAAAAGTGTTAATAAAAAGATGAAAAAACTCTCAGGCGGTATGAAACGTAGAGCAGGAATTGCTCAAGCAATGCTAAACAATCCAAAGATTCTTATTTTGGATGAGCCTACAGCCGGACTTGATCCCACGGAAAGAGTGCGTTTTCGTAATCTGATTAGTGAGCTGTCAGAGGAGAGAATTGTTATTTTGTCAACGCATATCGTTTCAGATGTAGAATATATTGCAAATGAGATTTGGCTGATGAAGGAAGGACAGATTGTACAACAGGGAGATCTGGATCATATGCTTGCTTCTATGCAGGAAAATGTATATGCGTGTGAAGTATCGCAGGCAGAAGCAACTAAAATGATGAAACAATTTAAGGTGTCAAATATGAAGGCAGAGAGGGGAATGGTGGAATTGCGTATCATTGCTGATCAACCGCCTATTCATGGAGCATCTGTGGTGGAGCCAACATTAGAGGATGTGTTCCTATATTATTTTGGAGAAAAGGGTGGTGAGATGGAATGATATGTTTTGAAATTAAAAAAATTTTTTCTAAAACTATTAGCAGGATATCGCTGATCGTGTTGTTATTCTCACTTGTTATATCCTGTTACTTTGCGATTACAAATATCACGTACATTGACAACCGAGGGGTATCGCACACGGGAATAGCGGCATCCAGAAACCTGCGGAAAGAAAAGCAGAGATGGGAAGGTGTTTTGGATAAAGCAGCATTACAGGCAGTTATAGATGAATACAGAAAGGTAAATGAAGAATATCCAATTCGTCAGGGGGACTATACAGCCAATTTGCTACATGATTCCAAAGTGCAAGGCTTTTCAGAAATTAAAGATATGATTAATATGGGATTTTGTGAGTTTCGAGATTTCAACTACTATCGTATTGATTCTGTATCGAAAGATGAGGTTGGTAAGTTATATGAAAATCGAGAAAAAAGTTTGGAAAAATGGCTAAGTTCTGAAGAAACCGAAGATTTATTTAATAAAAAAGAGAAAGCTTTTTTGTTAGAACGATATCATCAGATGAAAACACCATTATATTATGAAGATTATGATGGCTGGAAATCAGCATTACACTATGCGCAAACAATTGTTATGTTAGTTATGCTTGTATCTGCATTCCTGGTGTCAGGTATTTTTCCAAATGAATTTAGCTGGAAAGCGGATTCCATATTCTTCTCGACAAAATACGGAAGGGATAGGGGAACGAGAGCTAAGCTTATAGCAGGGCTTATAGTAGTAACGGCTATTTATTGGATGATTATTGCTTTATATTCAGTCATTGTATTAGGCTGTCTTGGTTTTGGTGGCGGAAATGTTATGATACAGACGGGATTTTGGCACTGGAAGTCCTTCTACAATATTACTTATATGCAATTATATTTACTCACGATTGTATCGGGATATATTGGAACATTGTTTTGCTTGCTATTGTCTATGCTTATATCAGCGAAAACACACACAGCAGTAGTGGCGGTTACAATTCCATTCGCCATTTTGTTTTTACCATTATTTTTATCAAATTTCCATTTCTTAAAGGGCACATTAGGAGTATTTCCTGATCAACTATTGCAGATTAATGAGATTATCAATATTTTTAATTTGTATCAAATTGGTGGGAAAATTGTTGGTTCAATTCCAATTATGATGGTAATATACCCCATTTTAAGTGTGACGTTATTGCCAATTATTTATTGTACTTATCATAAAACAGGGATCAAATAGATGAAACGGAAAGATTATTGTTGGGCATGAACAGGAAAATAAAGACCGGGCAGATTATGGAAAGCAGACTTTAAAGCAGCTTTCAAAAGGTATTATTTTTTGTATGGATAAAGACAGCATAGCTGCTGAATATGCTCTCGGGGGTTTGTCCAACAATCTTTTTGTTTCACGCTATATTTCTTATATTCCAAATAAAGGGCAGTTAATCGCACAGATAGAAGCTGTTTTGAATGAATGGAATAAAGTAGAAAAAGAACAACAAAAGAAAAGACGGGATGTCCTGCAAACTTGCGTAAAATAGTTGTAATTTGTATATCTTTATGTTATTATCCCACTATAACCTAAAACTATAATCTTAGTTTATACTCAAAAAATATTATCAATGTTAACGATGAAAGGGGAAAACATGGAAGAACTGACTACAGCGGAATCCATGGTGATGAAAACAATCTGGGATCATCCCCATGAAATGGCACTACAGGAAATTATGAAACTGACAAACGAAACATACGGGAAAGACTGGAAATCCCAGACCGTATCAACTTATATTGCAAAGCTGGTGAAAAAGGGCTTTCTAAGGATGAACCAGAGCGGGCGCAATGCCACATATGAGATCATAATACCGGAACTTTCCTATCAGCAGGAGCAGAGTCGCAAATTTGTAAAATTCTGGAACCGTGGATCGGTTGCACAGTTTTTAACTGCTTTTTATAAAGATCATAAACTTACCAAAGAGGAAATAGAGGAGTTGAGAAAAAGCATTGATGAACTGGATCAATAATTTGTTTTACATGGGGCTGTTTACTGCACTTACAGGCAGTATTGCATTTGCGGTATATGCAGTTGTTGCAGGCGTTTTGGATGGGTTAAAAAAATACCGCTATATATATGGGCTGTTGCTTGTGGTGTTACCGTTCTGGCTGTTTCCGGGGCTGTTTCTTCTGTTGTATGTCACGCATTACCGCAAAATGGGGGAGGCACTGTTTATCAAGGGACACCTGTTTGAACTGACACCTGTGATTGCGCACATAGAGTGTGTGGCGGCAGTGGTCTGGCTGCTTGGTGCAGCAACGGTTCTTGTGCTTCATTTGGTTCGTTATTACCGGGTGGAACATTACATAAAAAAGCACCGGATGCCGGCGGAAAAACGGCTGCAGCTCGTTGCGGCAGGGACAAAGGAGCGTTTAAAGATCCGGGGAAATGTAGAAGTGTATTGCTGCTATGGTATTTCTTCCCCGATGGTGCTGGGGTTATTTCATAAATGGATTGTATTGCCGGTGAGGGATTTTTCTCCGGAGAGTCTGCAGATTGTGCTTACGCATGAGTTTGTACATGTGCGGCAGCACATCCTGACGTTGAAATGTGTGGGCAGAGTGCTGGAAGATTTATTCTGGTATAATCCGCTGATCTATATTTTCAATCGCAGGCTGGATTTCTGGTCGGAAATGGCATGCGACATGGAATGCTGCCGTGATTCCGAAAATGTTTTTTCTGTCGGACAGTATTTTCGTGCAGCACTTGAACTGCTTACGGAAGAGACCCGTCCTCTCGAATTTCCGTTTTCCATGTTTGGAGCGCAGAATCATTTACAGGAGCGTATCCGCCGGATGAAGCAGTACCGAAAACAAAAAGAGATGAAACCACTGGCTGTTTTGGCAAGTTTTATTTTGGTTTTTCTTGGCAGTATCTGCTTTACCTGTGGAGCCGGCATCGGTACACAAAAAGCTGTACAAAAAATCTATGCAAAGACTGTACAGCAGAAAAAAGTGAATGTACAGATGGAGGTTATGGACAATCAGGTCTGCTATGCGACGCAAATAGAGACAGATCCGGATGCCGGACACAGTTATATGGTAAAGGAAGAACCGTATGATGTTTATAAACAGGCAGTTATGGATGCATTTCCTGAGGATATTACAGAGGATAGCATAAAACTTTCCGCAGAGATTCCAAAACAGACGTTATGCAAATGGGCGGTTAAAGGAAAACCACAGAAAATCAGCATCACGGTCGATACCATCCGCGCGGACAAAACAATTCGTGTGGGGATTCTGACATCCGCCCATAAACGGGTCTATATTGAGGCAAATGGAGAGGTGGGACAGTTATTTGAAACATCCGACAAAGAATTTATACGGAGTGTTTTTATAGAAAATACGGATGTAGATACGGTTAAGATTTCCGGGATTGCTACAATGTTAAGTGATTCAGAGCAGAATGCAGGAAATACACAGCGATAGAAAATCAAAAATTGTAATTTTTATAAAAAATCGTTATACTGTAATAAACGGTATAGCGATTTTTTCGTGAATATTTTAAAATTTTTGGAAATATCAGATGACAGATCAGTTTCCATACATTGTCTGCACTTGACTGTTTGACATTCATAAAAAGCGAGGTAATTTATGACAGCGAAAGAAAGAAATGATTATTTTTATGTGTGTGCATTGATTGAGTATATTGCAAGGGAGACCTTGAATCACAGAGGTGATATCGTTAAAGCCATCGGTGAAGAAGGTATTAAGAAACTACTACATGATGCGGAAATGGATCATTGCCTTAGCTTTGAGCAGGTCAGTGATAAAATTTCAGAATTTAATACGGATTTATATTATCAGAATCCGGACTACCTTGAATGGTCATACAGAGATGGAAAATTACTGGATTAAAAACTAAAGTAAATTAAAAGGGAGCGGATTCCATTAACGAACTTCTTGGGCTGACGATAAAATCAGCCCAAGAATAATATTAAAAAACAGATAAAGGAAAAGATGGAGGAGTTTAAAGATGAACAGGTGGACGAAACGGTGCATGGCATTTGTACTTACATTGACAATTATATGTACTTCAATGAGCGCAGTGAAACCAACAGTGGAAACGACATATGCGGCCACTGTGCAAAATATTACGAAGTCAACAAAGGTTGTATGCAGGAAGACGGTTGCGGTGAAAGCACCGTCAGGATATAAAAATTGTAAATATTCAAGTACGAATCCAAAGGTGGCTTCCATAGATGCAAAGGGAAAATTAAAAGCTCTTCGTCTGGGCGTTACAACCATCACAGTAAAAAGCGGTACGAAAAAGAAAAGCTATACGATCACGGTTGTTCCGGAAAAGAAAAGTGATGTAAGACTTAATCAGGAACTGATTCTTGGCGGACAGATGGTTCAGTTAAAGTTAGTATCCGATAAGTATGATACAAGTCAGGTAAAGCTGTATGTTGATAGTGCCTTTAAGGAAATTGACCACAGGGGAAATTGTAATTTCAAGAAATATAATGGTTATCAGGCAAGTGGATCGCTTTATTATTCGTATGGGCAGTTTACCAGAAATATTACCCTGTACATCTGTGATAAAGATGTGATTTTTGATGGATTAATAGAGAATTCCCAGGCTGGGGTAAACTATGATGCAGATTCTCTGCAATGGGAATTTTTGGGGAAATCATTCCATTATAAACAGTTAAAAAATAAAGGCATCGAAATTCAGATGGATGGCAGTGCATTGCCGGATCAGATTGTTTATACTCCGGGAGATCATACATTTACTGTTATTGCCGGAAAAGAGATATATAGCAAAAAAATTGGTGTCAGTTATTCGGTCAAGGATACGCTGATAAAAAAAGACGCAAGAGGATATACAGAGGATGGAAAAGCTGTATTTGATGCGGCCTTTGCAGCAGTTGATCAGGTAGTGAAGGATGGAATGGGTGAGGAAGAGAAAGTAAAAGCCATTCATGATTATTTAATCTATCATGCCAATTATGTCAATAATGGAGATTATAGTACCGCGGAAAACTGGGCATATGGAGCTGGTGGAGTATTGTTACATAAAGAAGGTGTCTGCCAGAGTTATGCGTTTGCTTTTTATATGATGGCAATATCTGCTGGGCTTGAATGCAGGTTTGTATCCGGTACAGCAGATGGAGGTGGTCATGCATGGAATCAGGTTAAGGTTAACGGAAAGTGGTATTATATTGATTGTACATGGGATGATCCGGTTGGCGGAGGATATGAAAATTATAAATATTATTTATCGGAGAGCCTTTGGTCAGATCATATTGCAGAGACGGCAAAAGATCTGTCGGAGGATGGAAAATATGATTGGGAGCATTATTATCTGACAGGAGCAGATTATGCCAGATAATAAGACTCTGTGGCAAGTTTCATTATCTAAGGGTTATTTCTGGGACAGTCTAGCCGACTGCCTCAGATAGCTCTTTTTCTTTTGCAGCTTTTGCCGCCTGTTCACGCTCTTTTCTACGTCTCCAATAAGTACGATTCCAAGCACGTTTGCGGCGTTTGTGTTCTTCCTCTTTTATCTGTTCGGGTGTAAGCTCCTGCATCGGTCCGTTTCCTTCTATGTTATAAGTATCATGAAATTTTAATTCCATAAATTTATGGAAATTAGTGGAGATATATTGATATCTTTGTTGTAAAAAATATCACGTTTCCTGTCGGTTGTCATTTTGGTAAACTTGAAGTTAACGGGTTCAAACTGTAATCTCAATTTGATTGCCTTCGATTGCAACAATACAGCTTTCGTAGTAACCATCTCCTGTTGTCCGGGGACCGCTGATTACTTCATATCCATCAGTTTTCAACTCTATGGTCAAGGCATCAACCTTTTCTTTACTTCCTACACTAAATGCGATATGTGCATACCCCGTGCGAGCAAGCTCCTTAGGTGAATCAAGCATTTCTGGCTTATTCATAATCTCCAATCGTGTGCCATCATCAAATGACAGAAAATAGGAGCGAAAGTTAGTTTGCAGGTTATGATATCCTTCGTTTGATTTTGCACCTAGATACTTCATAAAAAAGCTACGAGTTTTTTGCAGGTCGTTTACATATAAAGCAATGTGTTCGATTTTCATAATTCACCTCCAAATTTCAATCTGTTAATTTGTTTTATTATAGCACATGTAAGCTCATTCACAATAAATAAGAAATTGCAAAAGAATCAGTTACCAGTTAATCAATGAATTAGATATAGATGTTCTTCCATTTTCTCCGAAATCATTAACAGTCTTTTCAAAATCATAAATCAATAGTTCCGGTTTATTTCTAACACATTCCTTGATACATTGACCAGATTTTCCAAAAACCATTGTCGGTGCCGTTTGAAAAGGCGAGGTAGCATTTACTGAAATAGTAGTAGTAACATTTTCAACTGCACGAGTTTGCAGATGTCCTCTAATCATACTATATCGCTCCTTGTCGTCCGTATCCGCTACATCATAAAACAAAACCACATTTATGTCGGTATTTCTTTTATACAATTCTCTGAAAAATTCGGGAAATCTTATTTCAAAACAAATTCTAATTCCAAACACAACCCCATCTATCTCAACTATTCCATCACTATTCCCTTTTGCGAAATTATCATTATCCCATCCCCATAAAGCCCGCTTGTCATAAGACTTGATTTGTTTATTAGGCTGAAATAGTAATGCTCTATTATATATTTCTTTTTCTTTAAATATGGTTCCGACAATAAAAGAAATATCATTTTGGTCAGCTACCGATTGAAGTCTATCACACATTGACTGCACAAGGTTAAAATTGACACATGATGAATTTGATATATCTCTAGGTGGATATCCTGTTAATGAACATTCTGGAAATATCAGTAATTGAACATCTTTATGTTTTGCTAAATATATTGCTTTTTCTATTTCTTTATAATTCTCATTTACATCTCCAGATATCGCAAATTGATACGCTCCAATTCTCATTTATCAATCATCTCCTTTTCCGCTGTAAAAAACATTTACAGCTATATAAACTTGAATTTCACTAACCCTTAATTGGTATCCATATTTCAATGATTGAATTTTCTCTATTCCAATGAAAACGATAATCGTATCTTTCAAAGTGCAAAAACTCCTCTTGCAGAGGCGTGTAGTCCGTATTAGGTAATATTTCCTGATAAATCTTTCTGTAAGTTTCATATAGGTTATCCATAGAACCAATATGCTCTACAGCAAGATATTTATACGACTGTATGTCTTTATAGATAAAGCCGTCTGGAATTACGTTTCTTTTTGGAATAGAACAAAAATAAAACAGTTTTCCGTTTCTCTTTATCATAAAGGCATATTTTATCCAATTCTCAAATTGCGAAAGATAGGATTTCTTCAAATCAGCGTTAAACTTTCTCCAAAATTGTGTGCTGATTTGAATATTTCGTTTATGATAATTTGTAAGTTCTACTTCTTGTCCTATAACTGAAAATGCTTCTAATTCACGAATTGTATATTTCATTTCTTTTCCCTATGTGCCGTAATAATCGTATAACTATAAGCATTTACAGTTATGATACAGTTATCTATATTCACATACCAGTTCTTCCCACTTCTTGTGATTACAGCCTTTACAGAATCGATTTTAGCTTTACACCAGCCGACTACATCATCTGTATCTAAAAACAGATTTCTTTTAATGCGTTCTACGCCTAATTCTGTTGTGTGCAATTTATCCAAATTCTTTAGTAATTCATCATCTGCATTCATTTTATAATTATCCATTTCTCTTCATAAAATTACGATTGTTCTAATTCTTTTCACGCCCACCTTCTTGCCCTTCGGACAAGAAGTATCCCTCGCTCAAAGAGCTCGGTCAATACCGATTTTCCCATACATACACTGCCTTTATAGTATAAGAACTGTTATCATGTCTTTTTAAGCACTAAATTTTTAATCCTTCTCTTAAAGTAACCCCATACTTATCCAAAAGAAGTAGATCACTGCAGCCCTCTATCTTTTCAATAAATTCCCTCTCATGTGCTTTTCCGTTACGATACTCTGCCACTTCCATTAACTTACGCTGTTCCCAAACAATAGTGTATATATTATTGCACAAGCTGGTACATTCCTCTAATTTCTTCCAATATCTGTTCTTTATTTCTTTCAACTAAGCCTAATTGTTTAACATCAACATTTTCTGTAAGCATACATTTGACAAATTCTTGAATATCATCATAAACACCTTTAGATACATTGATTTTATCGGAAGGATCAATTAATTCAGTTAAACGAAACACATCATTCTTGTGCTTTTTAATATTTTTGCTATCAACCTGTTCACCAAGAGATTTTCTATAAGTTAAATCAATCCACGCTTTAGCTTTAAATGGTATTAGATAAGATGCCTTTAACACAGATACTCCATCAACAACAATTCTTCCTTGTTTTAAAAATTCATAATATTCATCATTCAATAAGATTGCTGATAAACTGGAAATATCATCATCTATCGACAAAGGTGTTAATACAGCATTTTCCGGAAGATTATCCCAAAATTTTTATCTACTGCCTCCACAATTAAAACCAAATCAATATCCTTTGTTGCACGAAAGTCTAATCCATCCTCTGTCATAAGTATGTCACATGCTGTACCTCCAATAATTGTATATTGCTCTTCATTTCCTTTAAACCACTCTTTAAAGCTTTTAATTCCTGTAACCATTTATATTTTTCCCCATAATTTTTCCAACATCTCATCTACTGCTGCTTCAACTCGCTCATCTGCATCATCTCTCAATGACAATGCTAGAGAAAGTTCATCTACCTTATCTTCTTTTGATAATAAATGTGGATTATATCTCCACATTTCAACTGCCATTTGATTTTCTGAATCAAGTAAATTATTTGTCATAACATCCTTCCAACGCGAAATACTATCTATTGCAAAACATTTGATTTGTGGAACATTTATCATTGTATAATGAGCTAATGCGAAATATCCGCTTTCTAACAATTCAGAAGTTACACAATTTTTAGGTATATATACAGTTTTTTTTACTGGATTAAGTAATTTCTGCTGAGTTCTCTCAAATAACTCTTTGGGTGAGCTATCAGAATGTATAATTTTCTGCTTACCTGTTTTCATGGTCTGTATTAATCCTAATTTTTCAAGCTGACGAGAAGCCCTTGAAATAGATGTAGGCGTGAGTCCAAGTTCTTTTGATGCCTGACTCGTTGTTATTTCAACAGTCCCATTATATATAAAGTACAACAACAGAACCTGAGCTGAAGGAAGTATTTCCTCATTAGGAAATGTTTCTGCATTGCAACGTTCCTGTAAATATAACGCCATAAAAGGCAGATATATCTGTTTATTATTTACAACAAATGGAATCTTCTCCCGAAGCAAATATTCCTTCTGACGATATGTGATTTCGTCCAGAATCATAACAACAGGTAAATTCACTATGCTTTTTATCTTTGAAATATGTTTTTTTAACGTTTCAATCTGCTCTAGTTCCGTTTTAGGATATATAAAAACAGCTTTTTGTCTATCCAATAGTACATTACGCAGAACATATCTTGTTCCAATAAAATTGGGTATATGTTTAATGTCATCATTTATATAGGTCAGTTTCAATCCTAGAACTTTTTGGAGATATTCCATATATATGCCTCCATTCATAACTTATTTTATGTATTATAACTCAAATAAAGTTATAATACAATATTTAAGTTATGATTTTAAATGTTAAATTAAAAACTATTACTGATATTGGGGATTTTACAATATAGATTGGGAACAGCGTAAGGTTTTAGATTTCCTTATTGAACCAGTAACAGATGATAAACCACAGTTGCATGATGTATATTTAGTTAAATCTGGATCAACTGTAGGAAAGGTAGCAATTGTTGAAACCACAGAAAGATTCAATATATGATCGCCATTAAACACCTAATACTGAAACTATTTTCACATTTTCTTTATCTATTAGGGACAATATTGAATAACTATTTGAAATAAGCTATTTAGTCGGTTTATGCCTGTATCTCACCATCAAATATCATATTCCAGCTCATACGAATATCATACATCAGCCTTGTAAGTGCAATACTATCTTCGGGTGTATAAATAGCACTGGCGCTGTTTCCTGATGCTATGCATCTGCCTGCTTCACGAATCTCATATTCAAATCCATTTATATCAACCGGGTACTCGATTGTTTCAGGTTCTTTACCATCCACCTCAAGTATCAAGGTCTTTGCGTGTTGGAAATCCGGTAAAAATATACTTCCCTTTGTTCCCTCAATTCTGGCATTACGTTTTAACTCCTGCCCTATTGTCTGGACTGATTCTGCAATACATCCATCAGTATATGTCAGTTTGAGACAACTGTAATCATCTGTTCCATTCTCATTAATATGTACTTTTGTGGTTTCTACATTCTGCGGATCACACCCTGTAACAATACGCAAAAATCCCAGATTGTAAATTCCTATATCCAACAGAGCACCTCCACCAAGTGCAGAGTTAAATTTACGCTCTTTTCTGGCACCCGTTGCAACAAATCCATACTGACAGAAAATATGTTTAATTTCTCCTATTGTTCCCTGAAGCAGGATATTACGCAGACGATTATACAATGGCAGAAACCATATCCATAATCCCTCCATGATAAAAAGATGCTTATCCTTTGCCAGCCTGTACAGCTCCTGTGCCTGTTTCTCATTTATTGTAAATGGCTTTTCACAAAGTACATGCTTACCATGCTCAAGACAAAGTCTGCAATTCTCATAATGCAAACTATTCGGTGTTGCTACATAAACAGCCTCAACATCTGGATCATTTACTAATGCTTCATAAGAATCATAAAATCGTGGAATGTCATGCTCCCTGGCAAAAGCTTTTGCACTATCCATGTGCCGTGAGCCTACTGCTGCAAGCTGTTCATTTTCCTTACTCATCTGATTTATAGTTGATGCAAATTTTCTTGCAATATTACCTGTAGCCAGAATTCCCCACTTCATATCATTTTCCTCCTAATAATATAATTGCATTTCACATTCATATCTTGTTAATAATTATACACTATTTTACCGCATACACCAACACAAAATAGCAAGTCAAATTTCATATTATTTACTGTCACAACTATCGTACGCTTCATTATTGTTATATAAAATTCTTATATTAATCAAAATTTTTCAACACAATCTAAAAAAAGCTGCCACACATCATTCTTAGTGCGGCAGCCCCTTTGTGGTAATAGGGTAATTAATAATTTATATTTCACATGCTACATCATATGCTGATTTAATAGCATGATCAATATTACTTGGACGTTCTCCGGCACAATCACCAATATAGTGAAGTGGGAGAGGACAATCTGAAAGCTCTGGAAGATTCTTTCTTGCACCAACAGCCATTACAACAAAGTCTGAAGCAATTTCTTCTGTTGATGTATTGTCATCTATTGTTTTTTCAACAACTACAGAATCATCTTTAATTTCTGATAATTTTGCAGATGTTACTATTTGAACATTATAATGCTCTAATTCCCTCATTAGAGTAGGTAAAATAGTGTTACTTTCTTCTTTTGCAATCTGATCCATCATTTCAATAATTGTAACCTTACATCCGCGTGAAGCCAAATATTCAGCGGTTTCAACACCTACAAGACCACCACCGATTACAGAAACATTACCGAATACGATTTCTTTCTTGGCAAGTACATCCCATGCACTTGCTACAGTTGGAAGATCTTTGCCAGGAACAGGGATTATTGCATTGTTTGCTCCTGTTGCCACAATTACTTCATCGAATGAATTATAATCTTGGGATGTGAATTCCTGACCAAGCCTGAATGTTACATCCAATTCAGGAAGTACATTTGTATAATAATTAATGCTTCTCATCATTTCTTCTTTTCTTGGAGGTACACTAGCAATAAGTAACTGACCACCAATCTGAAGTGATTTCTCAAAAATGGTTACACTATGACCTCTTAATGCAGCAACACGTGCAGCTTCAAGTCCAGCAATACCAGCACCAATAATTGCTATTTTCTTTGATGATGCTGCAGGAGTTATATGTCGTGTTGCTTCGTAACCGTTTTCAGCATTAAGTACACAACTTAAGAAAGCACGATTCTGAATATTATCTGTACATCCTTTATTACACATCATACATGTTCTGACATTACAGCAATGTCCATCTGCACATTTGTTTGCAAAGTCAGGGTCTGTAAGAAGAGAACGACCTAATCCAATAATATCAGCAGAACCATTTGTAATAACTGCTTCAGCAGCTTCTGGTGTAACGATACGGCCTACTACAGATACAGGAATAGATACAAGCTCTTTGATTTTTTTAGAATAAGAAACCATAAATCCGTATGGCTGTGTTCCCATGGCAGGGATTGTATCACCCATATTTCCAGTATGGTTAGCCTGTGCAACATGTAATGTGTCAACACCGCAAGCTTCTAATTCTTTAGCAAAAATGCAAGCTTCATCAAGTGGAAGACCACCTTTTCCTCTAAAACTATTTTCTCCAAGAGGAGTAACTATAGGAAGCTTGTAGTCGATAACCATGTCAGGTACGATTGTTTTTAATCTTTTTACGAGTGTTAATGCAAAACGTGTACGATTAGCCAGGTCACCGCCATATTCATCAGTTCTATGATTTAAAATAGGAGAGCAAAGAGAACCAACAAGACGGTCTCCATGTACTTCAATACAATCAACACCAGCTTCGTGTGCTAAGATAGCACAGTTTTCCATATGCTTTATTATTTCATCAAGCTCTTCTGCAGTAACTTCATTTACAAAGTGCTGCATATCATGGTGAAGTTTAGCTCTTGCCTCCTGCATTTTGCCCTGATGGAACAAGTCGTTTAAAGCTTTAACATTGTAGTCAGGATGGAATAACTGAATTCCAAGTTTTGCGCCATTTTCATGACATGCGTCAGCAAGTCTTTTGAAGCTTTGAACCTGTTCAGATGAATAAAGCTTTGGTGTAGGAGAGAATGTTGGAAGTGGTGCAACATCTCCAATTACTATATATCCGACACCGCCTTTTGCGAGACGCTCGTAAAAACGAAAACTTTGTTCTCCAATTGAACCATCTTTTTCTTCATATCCTGTTGTAAGTGGTGGGAACATAATACGGTTTTTAAACTCAATATTTCCAACTTTTATAGGCTCTAATAATTTCATTGTTCATACTTCCTTTCAAATTGAGTATACTATTTAAGTGGTGTTAAAAACTCTAACATTAATTTGTCTAATTCTGCTCTTGCAAAAGCACTGGCAAAATTGTGGTTAGCGCCTTCAATTGTTTTATAATTGCATTTTCCATTGTAAAGTGACTCATATCTATGGCATGTTGCATCATCTACCAAATCATCTGCAGTTCCTCTTATAAGGAGGACTGGTCCGTTGTATCCTTCTGCTGACGAGAATGGCTCATAATTAAATAAATCATGATTAAAAGATGTTGGGAAAGTGAGTCCTTCAATATCGGCCTTGGTGATCCCCTTAGCTTCCATGGCTTCAGCACGATCCTTACATCCAAACCACATTCCAGCACCTGGACACATAAGCATGAGAGCATAAGGATTAACAATAGGAGCGGCAGTAGCAGCTGCGTATCCTCCCATACTCTGACCAGATAAGATAATCTTATCTGGATTGGCAAAATCTTGTGTTTTAGTCCAGTTTATAATATCCTCGATATCGTGTAGGATACCTGTAAAGGTCATGTCCTCGAATTCACCATCACTTTCACCATTTCCGTATAAATCAAAACGGACACTGGCAAATCCATGTTCAGCTAAGAATCTGGCTGTGTGCGTATAAATACTTTTGTAACCGCTTTTATTCCCTGTAAAGCCATGTACATTTACAATAGCAGGAAATCTTGTGCCATCTTCTGGAATGTTAACTATTCCGCGTAAGATGTGTCCATCACGGTTTGTGATTTCTACTTGTTTTGTCAATTTAAAATACCTCCATTTCTAATTTTATTCTGCAGTAGTAGCATTTCGCTTGTCAGCTAAATCCTGTAACATTTCAGCTGTTTTCTCTTTTGTAAGAGGGTAGATAAATTTTAATACCAGAACAGCTAATAAATATCCTACAACATATAAACCTGTATATGTTTTCCAAAGATGTCCTGAGAATGCTTCATTCTGGACAGCTTCATTAACCTGGAATCCAGCAATTGCAAGTGCAAAACTACTCATACTTCCTGATACAGCATTAGCAAGTTTACGGAAGAATGTATATGCCGAATATACAATTCCTTCATTACGTTTTCCTGTCTGAAGTTCTTGATAATCAATTGCATCATTTACAAGTGCCCAAACTAATACTTGGAAACCACTTACTCCAAGATAGCAGATTCCGTTGATGATAATAAAGAGAATAGGATTTTCAATTGGGAAGAAGAATAAAATAGCATAAACAACAACTGAGAAAGTTGCACTGTACATAATCCATTCTTTCTTTCCAAATTTCTTAGCAACAAATTTTGTGCCTACGAATGCAATAAGTGACCAGAGTACACTTAACATACCTGAAACTGCCATGATGGCAACATTTCCAAAATAATCGCGGAATAAATAAGTATTTAATCCGTTAACCATACCTGCTCCAACAATACCGATAAAGCTTGATAACATAACTCCGAGTAATGCTTTGTTTTTAGTAATATCTTTAATTACCTGGAAGTAGTTAAGCTTTTCTTTTTTCTCAACAACTGGCTCTGTAATAATACGCTCTTTACACCAATGAGATGTAAACATAAGACAGATTAATCCAATAACTGCACAGATTGCTGACATAATAAGGAAATGGCTAGGTACTGGCTGGTTATCTTTATATAAGAATACTGGTCCAGCAATAACGATAACTGTCATAAAAATTGTACCGCCAAGACTTCTGAAACGAGAAAGGTCAGTACGTTGGTTAACATCATCAGTCATTACACTTGAAAGACTACCAAATGGAACGCTGACACATGTGTACATAATTTCGTAAACAATATATGTAATGAACATATAAGCAATACGTGCACCATAAGCGAAATTGTATACGTTAACAAATCCTAATATACAGAGTACTGCAGTTGGAAAAGCAAAGAATTTAATCCAAGGAATAAATTTTCCTTTTCCTTTGTTTTTGTGGCTATCAACAAGTGCACCAATTAAAGGGTCATTTATAGCATCCCAAAACTTTGTAACAAGCATAAGGATTCCTACGTGTACTGGATTAACTTTTAATACCAGTGTATAAAAAATAGCAAGATACATGGCACGGAACTGCTCAGTACAGCAACATCCCAAATCGCCAAGAGTGTAACCAATTTTGTCCTTCATGGAAAAAGGTCTTGTTTCTTTCATGATAATTTACCTCCCAAATTTATATTGTTTTAGTAGCTACAATCTTATTATATTGTGGTTATGCTGATATCCATATACAAATATTGCTTGCAAACTACGAAAAATTGATATATTGTATATTTTGACGAAATGAACAAAAAATATAATAGGAAAGTGTACAAAATAGACATATGGAAAAGCAAGGCTACAAAATGGAATATTTGAAAATATTGGATAGTGCCCAGCGAAGCTTTGGGCAAAAGAAGAGCTATACAATTGTATTTATAGCTGGTGGGATAGGGCATATGCACCAGGAGGACGATAATATTGTATGTACTATGGAGGATTTGATATTTATTAAGCCAGGTAATAAAGTAAAACTTGAATATCGTAAAAATAAGTATCCTCTTGAAGTTTATGTTCTTTATATAGGTGGAGAACTTTTAAGGAAATTGTCAGATGAAGAAACAAGACTTGATGAAGCGTTTGATTTTGTTCCGTATCAAGTTAAGATTGTTCATTCTGAGACTGAATCGGCTATGCTTATAAAGAATATATCAAAAAAGCTCTATTCGATGAATAATGAGCCGCCTAAATTTGCCCACTCATTATACGAGAAAAGCCTATTAACTATGATTCTTGTACTTGCACTTCGCTCATCTGTTCAGGAGGATGTGCAGATTAAGACGAATAAGAAAAAGCACGTTGTAATGGATGATATTTTTATTTATATCAGAGAACATTTGACAGAAGATATCTCGTTGGAGCGCTTGGAAAATGAATTTTATATAAGCCGTTATCATATAGTAAGAGAGTTTAAAAAATTGACAGGTGAGACACCTCATTCATACATTGTAAAGAGCAAACTTGATTTATGCCGCCATTATATAGAGCAGGGGAAAAGTATTCATGAGGTATATGCGCTTGGTGGATTTGGAGGGTATAATCATTTTTTTAGAGCATTTAAGAAAGAATATGGTGTTACTCCAATGCAATATTACAAAGATTTAAAGATTGACAGGAATGAAAAGTAATGATTGTGTTTGTAGAATAAAGCAAATAAGGGGCTGTCGCTTTAACGATGCGACAGCCACAGCATTTTTAAAATTTTCAATTTGATGTGAATACTGTTCATTCATAAGTGATGAATGAATCATAAAATCCGCAGTTGCAATATTATTTGCAATCGGAATATCAAACACCTGTGCAATTCTAAGAAGAGCTTTAACATCTACATACATCCAATCTGTCATTTTTATCTATCATGCAAAAAATTGATATACAGTTCTTGACTTGAATATTTTGTATGCTGGCAATATACAACTTGGAAATTCTGGATTATTACATGAATTAGGATAGAATTGAGTTTCAAAACATACACCGCTTCGCTTATTATATATAGCACCATCTTTTCCTATTTGACCATTTAAATAATTTCCTGTATAAACCTGTAATCCACATAAATCAGAATAAACATCCATCCTGATTCCACTGTCTGCCCCATACAGTTTTGCAACTTTTCTCGTCTTTCTGTCATTTGGAAATATATAATTATGATCATAACCACCTGCAATTTTTATCTGTGAATTATCTGCATCTATATCTTTTCCTATCTGCTTACTTTTACGAAAATCAAATGGTGTATCACTAATATCTATAATTTCTCCTGTCGGAATCATATCATTACCAAGCTCTAGCATCTGTCCCGAATATATTTCCATATAGTGTTTAAGGATTGTACCAGAATTATGCCCATCTAAATCTGTCTCTTATAACACATCTGACGCTGCCGACGAATAGAGAGGTGTAGATCTCGG